>Ga0157373_10000253_pt1 | contig 43594 bp, 34 predicted proteins | sample C65metaG_FD_113460 | JGI IMG/M metagenome (GOLD analysis project Ga0157373, IMG submission 113460) | Corn rhizosphere microbial communities from Kellogg Biological Station, Michigan, USA - C6-5 metaG | ecosystem: Host-associated > Plants > Roots > Rhizosphere > Soil | place: USA: Michigan... | reverse complement strand
TGTATGTTGTTTCTTTGCGCAAAATCTTCAATGAAGTTCAACATCTTTCCCGATAAGCCTTTGCCAAGATAGTCTTCGGAAATTGCGACTCTGTGAAAGACAACAAAATCACCATCCGTTAACCATTTTCCTTTTATTTCTGCATAGGCAGGTTCGTCGTTAATTAGAATTGCACAATAGCCAGTAATGGTATCTCCATCGGCCATTACAAAACCAGCTCCCTTAGCTATGTCATTTTCAATTACTGTAGGGTTTGGATAACCATCCTGCCATTGGTTACTGCCATCTTCTTTTCTGCGCAGGATTGCTTTTTGCAGAATCACCCATATTTGGGGCAAATCATTTAATGTTGCTTTTCTAAAAATGTATTCCATAGTAATGCAAAGTTTGTTAAAAATATGCGTCTATACAACTCACAATGAAGAGGGAAATAAACTATGATATATCGGTAACTAATAGATCAATAGTATATCTAATTTGTAAAACCAAACATTTAAACATGAAAATACAGCTTCTGTTGTTCTTATTATTAATAACCCTTAGCGGGTACTCACAAAACAAAAAAGAGGCTTTAACTCGTGAATTGGTTAGCGCTGAGACTGATAGGATTTATGATAAGCTGGTGAAAATCAGAAGAGATATTTATGCAAACCCTGAATTGGCAGGGAATGAAAAACGTACTCAGGAGATCATAAAGAAATATTTACTGGATTTAGGCATCGAAGTTAAAACAGATACTTACGGGCATAGCATTATAGGTATTTTAAACCGAGAAAAAAAAGGAAAGAAGATAGCATGGAGAGCTGAAATGGATGCTTTACCAAATGGGCAGCATGGTTGTGGCCATGATGTACATATGGCAATTGGATTAGGAATAGCAGAAATACTTGCAAAAAATAAAGAGTCAATAAATGGAACGGTATATTTTATATTTCAACCAGAAGAAGAAACATTTGTTGGCGCAAAAAAAATGATTGAACAAGGCTTGTTTTCGATAATCAACCCTGATGAAATTTATAGTTTACATGTAACAGCATTGCCTGTAGGGCAAATTATGGTTAAACCAAATGAAATGTTTGCCTACCAAAAACGAATAAGAATTAAACTGAAAAATGAGCTATCCAAAGAGGAGGTTAAAGGGCTTACCAGGAAAATGTACAGCTCATTATCTCGCTCACAACTTAACAGTAAGCCCTGGGAAATACAACATATGAGTGACCCTAAAATAGGATTGATGAATCCGAATACAATTTTTAAGGACTACATGATTGTGGATGATAAATTTAATATCTACTCAGAGAAAGACGAGCTTTTTTTAGAAACATATTTATACGAGACAAATCAATCGAACCTCCAAAAAATCATACCTAAAATTGAACAGTTAATTGGAGAAGAAAGATATAAAGATAAACTGCTTTCTGTTTCATTTATACAGGAAAATCCAACTGTAGTTAATGATGAGAAATTGACCAAAAGCGCAATAAAAACACTAAACGGAATCTATGGATCCAATTTAGTTGTGCCTGATTACGGACAAGCTCCTTATTTTAATGATGACTTTGCTTACTTTCAGCAAAAAGTACCAGGTGTTTATTTTTTCTTAGGTGGTTCTAATATTGAAAAAGGAATTGTAGCAATGAATCATACACCTAATTTTAATGTTGATGAAGAAAGTATAAAAATTGGTGTCAGAAGTTTTTCATCCTTAATTATGGAAAGACTAAACGATAAAAAATTATACCAAAAAGGAAAGTAGAATACAATCTGTATATTAGGAGTTACTAATCACACACGCTCATGCAAATCCACAAAAAGAGACTTGTCATCCTGCTTTTATGCGCTCTTATACCCGTAGTAAGGTTATGTGCACAAACGTTGCCAGACGCTATTACAAAAAAGATAGATGGTTTATTTACGAAATGGAATACGCCGAATACACCCGGCTGTGTGATTGGGATTGTACGCAATGATTCGTTGATTTATGCTAAAGGTTATGGCCTGGCCAATATGGAATATGGTGTGCCCAATACTCCAGAAACCATTTACCATATGGCATCTGTTTCTAAGCAGTTTACGGCTTATGCAATTGTTTTGCTTGCCCAACAGGGGAAACTTAAGCTAGATGACGACATCCATAAACATCTTCCCTGGTTCCCGGATCTGAAAGAAAAAATTACGATCCGGAACTTACTGAATCATACCAGTGGCATAAGAGATCAATGGCAATTGCTGGCCATATCGGGCACCAGACTCGATGATGTAATTACACAGGAGCACATTGTTAAAGTGCTGAGCAAGCAACAGGCACTGAATTTTAAACCGGGTGAAGAGTATAGTTACTCTAACAGTGGTTTTACCATGCTAGCTGAAATTGTAAAATCTGTTACAGGCAAAACGCTTAGACAGTTTACAGATTCTGTTATTTTCAAGCCTCTGGGAATGAACAGTACACACTTTCATGATGATTATACGGAGGTGGTAAAGAACCGGTCTTACTCGTATTACCCGCGGGAAGGCGGTGGTTTTAACAATAGTATTTTATCGTACTCAAACGCAGGAGCAACCAGTCTGTTTACCAATGTTGACGATATGGCTAAATGGGTAATGAACTTTTACAAACCTACGGTGGGTACGGCAGAGGACATTAGACTATTAACGCAAAAGGGGAAATTTAATAACGGCAAAGAATCTGACTATGCATTGGGAATTGTTAACAATACCTACAAAGGGTGGAGGCAGTATTCGCATAACGGCGCCGACGCGGGTTACAGGACATCGGTTGTTACTTTTCCTGATCTAAAAATGGGTTTTATTGTTTTTAGCAACGTTGGGGATTTTAATCCTGGTGGTAAAGGTTACGAAATAGCTGATCTTTTTATTAAAGATACCACCGCAAAAGCAACTAAGCCAGAGGCCAAGCCAGTTGATACCAATAAAGCCGTATTAAAAGACATTACAGCTGCTAAAAAATTCGAGGGTAATTATATTGCTGATGATGGGGCACAGTTTGGTTTTAAATTGAAGAACCAAAAATTGTATTGGGACAGGTATGGCCGGTCTGACGTTTTATTAGAAGCCGAAAAGGGTACTTTTATGGTTGCTTCTTCACCTGATGTTAAATTTCAGTTCAGCACAGCAAAGGGAGATACCGTTGTTAAGCAATGGTGGCCTGATGGGAAACGTTCTTTGATTAAGTACGCAGTTAGCAATCAAACAGATAAGCAGTTGCAGGCATATGCAGGAACGTATTATTGTCCGGAACTGGACTGTAAATACGGCATTGTTTTAAAAGGGCATGATTTGATATTAACGAATAGCAAATACGAGGATAGTAAATTAAAGCTTATAGGAAAGAATCATGCTGGTACTGACTATTGGTGGATGGGTCATCTAAAAATGCTACGTGACAATAAAAATCAGATCATAGGTTTTGAAGTTAATGATGGCAGGATTATGCATTTGCGGTTCAATAAAATAGAGTAATTTATTTATACCAATAATGTTGGTCTATTCTGGTGATCCCGGGTTTGCCTATATCGGTTAATATTCTTCTTGCGCCGACAAGTGTAGCGCTTTGCCTGCCATCATAATTGTCGGCAGAGGGTACAAGACTGTTTATTCTGACCATTCCAGCCGCCTGGATAAACTCGCCCTTGCCCATATAAATGGCAGTGTGAGTTACCCTTCCATCATTGAATCCTCTGCGTTTGGCTGCCGAAAAGAACAACAGATCTCCGGGTTGCAGATTTCTTAAACACTTATCTACGCTAATGCTGTCGTTTTCTAGAACATCAACTGGCTGACCAATTAAGGCTTGTTGAGAGGCATCACGCGGGATAATCACGCCATTTAGAAAAAAGGACATTTTGGTGAAGCCACTGCAGTCGACACCCTTGCCGGACGTGCCGCCCCAGAGGTAAGGAACGCCCAACAGGCTTTGTGCTGTGGTTAAAATTTTTTCGGCATTTGGATCGGGTCTGTTAACCCAGGCTTGGTACAGGCTGGCTTGTCTTTTAGGTAAATATGCTGTTCTGCCGTCAGGATAGCCTACTTTGTAGAACTTTTTCTCTTCACCAAGTAACTGGAGGATATTGCCGCCAACCAGGTCAGATACTCGCTGCGCATTTTCATCGGGTGTGTTGAAGCTATGGCCATAGTCTGCAGTAAATACGACCTTTTTTGCCCTTTGCCAGGTTTCAAAACCTGATTTGTTCATGGGGGTTATGGCACCCACATCTGTCCACGATATATAACCATCGGGAGTTTGTACTAAATAGAACCCGCCTTGTTTTTTAAATACTTTAATTGGTGTGCCCAGCAACATTTGCGTCATCATCTCTGCCGCATTTTTCGGGTAGGCTCTGTTGTTGCAAACCGAGAGATTGGCTACCCCGTATTCCATCCCGTGTAAGGAGGGCTCTGGCAGCAATACGCCGCTGAATTTAATTGAAGGTGTGTTTGGCTTTAGTTTATCAAATTCTTTCAGCGCTTCCTGAGAGGTGCTTTCCAATTTGGCCGAATCACCAGTAAGCTCCAGGTTAAAATAAACTGAACGCTTATCTGGTGCATATTTTTTTTGAATGGTAGCCGCAACACTGCGAAAAACGGCAGTATCTGACTGTGCTTTAAGTGTAAAAATACTTAAAGAGAAAAGCAGACCCAAACAAAGACTTTTCATAGTTGTCAAATTAAATGATTTCGATAAGGAGAAACCTTTAACGAATATAGCTAAATGAAGGTTACAATGAAAAGAAAGGCGTTGTTGTGGCAGCTGCCGTTATTACAATCGCCGTCACGATAGGAGAGATCTCTTGGAGTAGCATAACCAAGAGATCCCTCAGTTCTTCGGAATGACGGCGGTGATCGAAATGCCCGCCTTAAAATGTAGGAGGCGTTGGTTTTAGATCAGAATCCAGAAAATCATTGACCATCGGAATTATCCAATCCATATGCTGCATCATACCAATATGCGTTGTGCCGGGAATTATAGCTAACCGGGATTTAGGCAGCCCATGTATATCGCCCATTTTGCCTCCGCCTTTAGCACGAAACAGCTCAAGCGCGTGCTCATATTGTACTCCGTCGGCATCACCTATGGCTATAAATACTGGAGCTTTTATATTTTTTACTTCCTTAGACCAGTCATAAGGCTTTACGTCTATACTAAGAACCTTTTTTACATACGCAGGGAAATTTTTAGGATCGTTTCCAAGACTGTCGTATTGTTTTTCGATAGGAGAGCCCTTGAACATGTCTGCATTCATTGTAGCAAAACTGGCCTCTACATCCGGCCACCACCCGTCGTGTTTATAGGTACCAGAGAGTATCACGAGTCTTCGTAACTGCTCAGGGTGGCGCACTGCAAACTGAAAAGCTACTCCGCCGCCCATACTATATCCTAAAATGTCTGCACTATCTATTTTGAGGTGCTTAAGCAAGCCAGACACATCGTCGGCCATATTTTCGTAGCTAAATTCACGAGGGATATCCTTTGTGCGGCCATGGCCCTGCATCTCTGCAACAATTATTTTCCGGTTTTTGGCAAAAACAGGTATGATGTGCGACCAGTTTAAAGGTATATTCATAAAGGAACCATGTAGCAGTACAATGGGTTTACCTTCGCCATAAACTTCATAGTACATTTTTAGCCCGTTTACATCAGCATAGCCACTGTCGGCTGGCTGTATGGGTTGGTTGTTTGCCGTTTCTTTTTGTTCGGTTGAAACGGCTTGTGTATCCTTATTACGCGGTTGGCAGGAAGCCATTACTGCCACAACAATAGCAATTGAGAGATTGATTATAATATGCTTTTTCATATTGTAAGGTTTTGTTACAATACAAATCTAGGGACCAAATGCTGTACCGTTGCTGTGAGTATGCGACAATATTAGGGGGAAAATACGACATACAGAATATGTTTCGATATCCATATATTGGTTGTTTATTGTAAGCTAACTATATGCCTTTAAGATTTCTTTTGTTTCTGCTGATTTTAATTTGCCATCAAGCCGGGTTATTTGCTCAGTCTGTGAGTGTCCCTTCCCGACAAGATACACTTAAGGGTAGTATAACTAAAGATAGAGAATGGTGGGATATAAAATATTACGCATTGGCTATTGAACCTGATTTTGGAAAAAAAACAATTCAGGGTAAAAATAGTATCACCTTTGAGGTAATAAAAAGTAACCATAATAGGTTTATGCAGATTGATTTGCAAGAACCGCTAGAGATCGATAGCGTACTGTTTAAACAGCAAAAGATCGCCGTCGAAAAGGAAGGAAATGTATGGTTTCTTAAAGTTCCTGATTTAAAAGTTAAATCGCAGGCTACTATTGACATCTTTTATTCAGGAGCGCCTAAAGAATCTACCAATCCGCCATGGGATGGTGGTATATCATGGAAACTTGACTCGTTAGGGAGGCCATGGATCACCCTGGGATCTCAGTTAATTGGTGCCAGCGTTTGGTTCCCATGCAAACTACATCAAGGCGACGAGCCCGATAATGGTGCTTCATTGGCCATCAGCGTTCCTGATACCTTGGTTGCTGTTGGTAACGGCAGGTTAAAAAGCCGAATAGTAAATAGTAATGGAACCGTTACTTATAAATGGCATGTAGTAAATCCAATAAACAATTATGGTTTGGCTTTTTATGTGGGAAAGTATGTGCGGGTTCCAGAAATGTATAAAGGCGAGAAAGGCAATTTAATTACTGACTATTGGGTAATTGATTACAACAGAGAAAAGGTTCATTCTTACCTCAAAAATGAGGTTGACAAAACGCTGAAAACTTTTGAATACTGGTTTGGGCCATATCCTTTTTATGAAGATAGTTTTAAAATGGTGGAAGCACCATATCCGGGCATGGAACATCAAAGCGCTATAGCCTATGGTAATGGATTTAAGTTGGGCAGGATAAATGCAAAATACTTAAGTACGTGGGATTTAAAGACCGATAGGCTGGTGGTTCACGAAGTCGCGCATGAGTGGTTCGGAAACAGCATTACAACAAAAGATATTACTGACAGATGGCTGCAGGAAGGATTTGCAGGGTATGCCGAAGAGCTTTTTATTGAAAGTCAATATGGTAAAAAGGCAGCCAAAGAGTTCTTTGAAGCTAGAACTATTTGCCGGATTAAGAATACTGAACCAATCATAAGACGCTATGGAATTTATGAGGATGCTGGTGGACACATGTATTTAAAAGGCTGGACAATTGCGCATATGCTTCGGGCTATTGTTGATAATGATGAGCAGTTCCGTAAGATGTTAAGGGCTGTTAACCGCGAGTTTTATCATAAAACAGTGAACTCAATTGATGTTGAAAGGTTTATCGGAAAAACTTTAGGTAAGAATCTGCAGCCATTCTTTAATCAGTACTTGCGGGAGAAAGATATTCCTACTTTTGAGTACAGCATACGTGACAACATATTGAGGTATCGCTTTAGCAATTGTTTGTCGGATTTTGTAATGCCTATTAAAACCAATCTTACAAGTGATAAATGGCTTAATCCGACTAAAGATTGGAAGGAACTGCGTATAACGCCAACCAGCAATTCATCGTTAAGTATTGATAGTGACTTTTATGTAAATGTGAAAAGGGTTGAATGAGAAGTGAAATGTATCCGCTATTTTGTAATCTGTGCGCGGACATTTTTAACAAAGTCAATAGTAACTTCCGCTAAATCTGCAATCAAATATTTCTACTGTGAGGTAATATGACAGCAGACTTATGAAAAATTCTAGATTTTAGTTTGATTTCTTATATTAGTGTTATAACCAAATAACATGAAAAAATTAACGCTCAAAGGTATTACAATCGTTTTATTACTATTTGTCTCTTTTACCAAACTTTCTGCACAAGAATCGAATTCCGCTTTATTTAATGGCGCATGGGAGCTAACGCGATTGGCAACTAATGGTTCTGAAAGCAGGGTGGCAATTCCAGGTTTGTTGAAATTCTTTGATGCAGATGGTAAGTTTTTTAACATGCGGATCACTCAAAACGGATCTATTATTACTCATCAGGGTAATTATGTAATAAACGATAATGAGACCTATTCTGAAATTATTAAGAGCGAAACCCAGGGCGCTACCTATGCCTTAGCCGGAAAGACGTATAAACTAAGATATAAGTTTAGCGATGATAAAAAACTGCTCGTTTTGAATGGAATGGTAGAAGGTAAAGACGGGGCTGAAAGTCTTGGATTCACAGAAGTCTGGAAAAGAGTTGAAAATAAAATTGACTCTATTTAAATCAGGTTGAACGAAGGCCATAGTCATTTGATTGTTTAATTACTATTGCATTGAGCCTCGTGTGGTGAGCTGTTGAGTATTCTTGGTAAATTGCATACTCAATAGCATATAAAGATTATGGTTAATGAATCCGGAAAACCAGAGTTCTGGGAATCAGCATTTGGCGAAAAACAGGAGATGTGGGGCTTTGAGCCGGCAAAATCTGCTGTACTGACAAAGGATTTTTTTGTTCAGAAATCTCTGAAAAATATTTTGATACCTGGAATTGGTTACGGAAGGAATGCACAAATTTTTAAAGAAAACGGGATCACGGTAACAGGGATCGAGATTTCAAAGACTGCCATTGAAATGGCGAGAAAACATTATGGAACAGATATGATTATTCATCATGGCTCTGTAACTGATATGCCATTTGATAAAAACCAATATGACGGGATATTCTGTTATGGTTTAATTCATTTATTAGATAGTAGTGAAAGGGAAAAGCTAGTTTTCGATTGCTATAATCAGCTATCAGAGAATGGTTATATGGTATTTACGGGTATTTCAAAAGAAGCGCACACCTACGGACAGGGCAAGTTTATTAGCAAGGATCGCTATGAAATATATGATGGTGTAAACATGTATTTTTATGATAGGGAATCGATCCATGCAGAGTTTGACCAAGCAGGTTTATTTGAAATTACAGAAATCAGCGAGAACCAGCCGTTCTTTTTAATTAAATGTAAAAAAGGAGACAACTAGATAATAAAAGGGGTCTGTTTTTAGTCAATTTAAATTGAGAATCTATTTTCGCTATATTTAGTAACCAATGTAAATCGCATGAAAATAACGCTCCTCTTAGCATTCCTGATTGTATTCTCATCTGCAATGGCACAAAGCCATGACAAAGTAACCCTCTCAGGTACGGCCACCCACGAAAAGATTGACCATATTTTTATCAATGAGCCTTTGTTATTTTACACACAGGAGCCTAAAAATCTATTGACGTGTTATACACAAAACAATCAGCTTAAGGGCGCTTTTGGCATAAACAAACCCCAGTTTGTTTATTTGAGTATAATGTTGAGGAATTGGCAGGTATATGTAATGCCAGGAGACACCATAAGATTTACGATTGATGGCGCAGGTCTGGATGCAAAGATTAAGTTTTTTGGGAAACATGCAGCTAATTACCAGGTGTTTGCAAACATAACTGATTTTACGGGAGGTCCGCAAAAGCCACCAAGATATATTATCAGTAAAGAGCTGCGGCACAATAAAAACAATTTACTGAATTATAAAATAACCCTTGATAAATGGTATAAAGATAAAAACGAACAATTGGAATCGCTTTTAAAACTTTACCCTATTTCTAAATCACTTACTCATATTGCTAGAAGTAAGATTGGGTATTATTATGCGAATTCCTTGTATTCACCGGTTTCAGACATGGCTGCAGACAGCGTTCCAAAGGAATATCTTAATGAATTGAAAAAAATTGGATTTAACGATGACCGCTTGTTAAGCGCTAATGAGTACAAGTATGCAGTGTATAATCGATATGTAAGGTTTAAAGAAATTGAAGGCACGGTGAATTTGAAGGAGATTGAAAAGAAAATAAAGAGTGAGTTAAAAGGTAAAAGTAAAGATTATGCAATTGCAAGTTTAATTGGTGCCTGTGCGCAGAGAAAAATTCCAATAGATGACAGCGCTTTATCATCCATGATCCGGTCTGCTTATACTGAGGTAAAGGATCCCAGCTATTTAGCGTACATCAGGGAATCTGAATTAAATTATTTCTTGTTGAACAAGCCATTGACAGATAAGGTATTAGATGGCACTTTGTTGACCACTTATTCAAATGGAATGAAGAAGAGTTTAAGAGAAGTATTAGCCGTTTATCCTGGAAAGGCTGTATATATAGATTTGTGGGCGAGCTGGTGTGGCGCTTGCCGAGTAGATATTGCCGAATCTGCCGATGCAAAGAAATGGATGACGGAAAATGGTGTTGCAGTAGTTTACTTTTCACTTGACAAAGACAAAGCAGCCTGGATGAAAGTGACTGTAAGTGATAAAATAGAAAACGATCAGTACCTGGTGGAGAATGAGTTCTCATCAGAGCTATCTAAATTTATGGGGATCACCAGTATTCCAAGATATTTACTGATAGATAAAAACCATTTTGTAAAAAGTATTTTTGCTCCAAGACCCCTGGAAAGTGATTTAACACAGCTAAAGTCGCTGGTGAAAATATTTTAGTTGTAGTTACCAATGCATATTTGGACATTTGCAATAGTTGTTTGACGATGAGCAGGTTGGTTACCAGCCTATTATGAAGTAGATTTATTTTAAATCATCTTAATCTCTCAGTATGAAACTATTCAAACTGCTATCCCTTGCAGCAATTGCCGGTTTGTTGGTTACCGGAAGTATGACCAGCAGAAATCATCATCTTCTTTTCTCGGACAGTGCGCCTTCGGGGATTCTTTCACTGGAACTTACCAGGTCTAATAGTATTCAATACCGGATTTTTTCGGAATGGAACCGCCCTGAAAATTATGTTTTTGAACGGGACTGGACAAACCCGGCTGACTCGGTGACAATGGATAGCACTGTGTCGCCGGGTAAAAAGATTAAGTATAGTGAGCCGGGGGAAAAGATTAGGGGTGTGGATGCGGTAGAACGCCAAACGCATGCCGACTATTGGTTTATACTTTTTTATGTGTTTGGATTGATTTTGTTGTTTTGGCATTATTACCGGAATGTTTATCCTTCAAAAGACAGAATTACAAGCAGACAGTTTTGGCTGTTTTCGGGAACGGTAATAGCGATTGGTATTCTGGATCTTGTCGAAAACTACTATATCCTGGAATCTGTTGATCTTTTTAAAAGGCTAAATCCGGAAGATCCCTCGCCAGATAGGCTGAGTGATTTTGTGAAATCCGGAGTGGCAGCTTATGTTTTCTATCCCGCCTTGTTTAAGTTTATTCTCCTGTTTATAACGCTGTACTCATTTGGTTGGTCTATCAGTATTTTTAAACGGCTTACTGGCTGGCTTTCGGGGCTATCCGATAACTTTTTATTTGGATTACGTTTGGGATGGATGTTTCGTATTGTGCTGATTGTACTTTTTGTGCTGTTTGGATTTTTGATCTTTTCTGATCAGGGCCAGGATCTGCTGATTACGATTAATACCTCCTTTTGGGGAACCATAATCTTTCTTTTTTCTATCTCGGTTTTAGCGACGATAAACTGGTATCTGCCCAAGCTATATGCTGGCGGGTTTACGGATTTAATGTTGACGGTGCCAAAAGGTTTTGTGATGGCTGGAAAGAACTCGGTAAATTATGCCCGGTTGTTAGGTGCGCTTACTTTTTTGATCCCGGCTGTGGGTATTCTAAAGACCATGCAGCAGTACCATATGCCTTATCTTTTGGATGATGTGCCTGTGATGGTGATATTGCTGGTTGCCTTGGTGGGCTACAAGCAAATGTTAAAATACAATACGCTGGACTCTTTTTTTGCGCCACGTGGGGTGTTTTCCGCTTTGCGCTATATGATGGTAATGGTGCTGTTTTTTCTCTTGATGATCGCCTTCTATTTCATCAGGGATATGGAAGTGGAACAGTATGGCCGGCTTTCATACCTTTCTCTGGATCTGTTTTTATTATCTTTTGCTTTTCTGATTACTACCACTTACCGGACTAAGATTTCGTTTGTCCAAAATATAGAGGTTGCACCTGTTGTACTGATTGTTGGCTTGCTGCTGGCTGTGGTGTTTATTCTGTTTAATATTCCCCCGATACTCTTTGCGCTTATTGCTAAGTTTAGGTTCTTTACACTTTCCATTGTTATTGCTGCATTGATCTGTTATGCGCTGATATTCTCTTATCTGCTTGTATTAGGTAAACGGACTAAAGTGCAATGGATTACGCTGCTTCTGTTAATAGGGTTTTTGGTCTCTTATGTAAAGATAAGTGATTTTCATAAGGTGAATACCGTTGTGGCCAAAGGAGAGGAGCCAGTGGCATTATCTACTCATATCCGTAGTTGGCTGGAGCATAGACGAGGAGAAATTGCGACATACCAGGCTGAGCACAATAAGCCTTACCCTGTATTTTTTTTAAATTCTTATGGCGGCGGGATCAGGGCCTCCGTATGGGCCACTATGGTAGTGAGTGAACTGGATTCCCTGGTACTTGCCTCACGTGGCAGTAAGCAGATAAGTGATGATTTCCAGCATCATGTATTTTCCTTTTCAGGCGCATCTGGCGGGACTATAGGCTTTTCTCTTTTGACGGCAGACAGAGTTAAGGCAAAAGATAGTATCTCTTCCGGAAGGTTTTACCCTAATAACACCAAGGTATATGAGTACGATTACCTGACAGCGAATGTAGTGGGGGTTTTTGGAAGGGACCTGTTTATGACCATGATTGGAGGGAATTGGTATGACGATCGTTCGCGCCTGCAGGAACGAGGTTTTGAGGGGATACTGAAGGATAAGTTTGGAATGGACTATGATATCACATTAAGAGAGGCCTGGAAGAAGGATAATATGGACTTGCCCTTGCTTTTTTCCAATACCTATGATATTAATACGGGTAAGAAGGGAATTGTTGCTCCTGTGTTGTTAGAGAAGGATGATTTTCCAAGCTGTGTTTTTATACAGGATTTGATGAGGGCAAAAAAACTTGACCTGCCACTTTCTGCAGCCGCTTTCCTGAGTGCGCGTTTTCCGTATGTATGTCCGACAGGTAAGTTTGATGAGAAGCATCATTTTACTGATGGCGGAACACTGGAAAATTCTGGCGCAGAGACCTCGAGGCAGGTGATTGCTGTATTTGAGCGGGTGCTTGCAGAAGATGAGTTTGCGGGGCTGAATGTTACGATAAATGTGCTTTCGATTTCTAATAGCATTCTATCTGTTGAGTATCCAACTCAGGATAAGAATTTGTATGAGGTAGTAGCTCCGGCATTGGGGATTTTGGAGACCATTAGTAGTAATGCACTTAAGGCTGATACGATTAATAAGGTGATGGCAGCGCGACAAAAAATGAAAGGGTGGAGCTATAACAAAATTCAGCCCACACGGGAGATGATTGCGGGCAACTGGCCTGTGCTGCCATTAGGCTGGCAAATCTCGGATCATGCGTTGGAGGTGATGAAAAAAAGTATTAAGGATCAGCGGGCAAAAATAGAAAATGTACTGTTGGTATTCTAATCTTGCATCCTTATCATGCACTTTACATCTGTTTGATTGGGGTAGAGTTCAACACAGTATCCTTCCATATCAATTCCCGGCAGATCGGTTAATTGGTCAAAGGCTTTGCCTATGGCTGGTATATCTTTCATGAAATCAGTAATGGTGATACAGCTGTATCTACCGGCCTTTATGGATATTGTTTCCAACCCAAGGGCTTTGGCTTCACCAGGTTGCAATTCTTCGGCTGCGGCTTTATAAATAATGCCTCCATCGTTCTCGGGACGTGAAAGACCGAAATATTGTCGGTTTTCATTAAATGATACAAGTGAATGCAGTTTTTGGTGAGCGGCCATTACTCCGTCTGGAAAAGAAGAGGCCGTTACATAAATTACTGGAATGTCGTGGTTGATTTCTATAGTTTCCATGGTAAATAAAATCTTATAGATGCAATTTACCTATTGTTTTGAAGAATATTATGTTCTAGGGCTCTAAAAATCGATACCAAGCCTTAATCCGGCAGACGAAAACTTTACATTTTCTATTTTAGAACTTTGCATGGGTAATTTAAAGAAAGGTTCAAGCGTAATGGTTCTGTTTTTTAAGAAAGGATACTTGTACCCGAAAGAGATATTGATAAAGCTTTTGTATTTTTCTTTATTCTGAGGTTGATCTTCAATGTCTACCACGGATCTTTCTTCACTGGTAAAGGTTTTATCGTATACTTCTCCATTTGGATCTACAATACTTTGCGTGTGGGAAACTGTACTGACATAAGTTAGCTCACCCCTTTGTTTTATAGTTGCAAAGGCCGAAACGCCAACTTTGGCATATAGACGTTGGTTAACGTTATATCTTAGTCCTAATGGAATTTCGACCCCTGATAACCGAACGGTGGCCGATTCTAATTGTTTTTCGTCTGTAGCGCTCAGGGTCTGCCCATCATTATTTTTAAAAGCAGAAGATTCCCGATAGCCTGCGCCTAACATTATCGTGATTTTTGGATGTAAGGCATAACCTACTACGGCTTCAAATGCTAATCCCAATTTCTTTGAATTGCTAAAGTCGGTAGCCATGCCCAATCCAACTATCCAATTAGGTTCTTTTTTGGTTTTTTTAGCGCTTTCGGTTTCCTGGTATGTTGTGTAAGGAATTATTTTTTTGCTTCGAGGTGCACGAGCTGCATCAATCTGCTCTTCATTTGGTTTTGCCTGCGCTACCATGGTATTTTCAGGTATGGGTTTATCTTGTTCCGGAATCGTACTGTTTACAAGCCTAATTTTAGCTTGCTTTTTGTTAATTTGAACGGGGTGATGATTGGTTGTATTGAGCTTTTTAACCTGGACTTCTTGTATGATTTCTTTTTGCACCGGTTTAGTTTTGAACTTCACTAATGGTATCGGTTTAGGATCGGGATTGTAACTGAATAAAAAAGCAAGGCAAATTAGCAGGAGTGACGCAGCAATTCCTGAAAACCAATACCACCCGCTTGTTTTAGTTTTTGCCGGCTGTTGTTTTGAAAATGATTCCCATGAGCCTTCTTTGTAGGCTTCTTCGTTGTTTTGTAGAAGTGATTTAATCACTTCAAGCCCTCTATCCGTATGTTCCATCTTCAACAATTAAAGATTCATTATAAAGTTTTCTTAATTTTTGCTTAGCCCTGCCTAAGTATACTCTGCAGATATTTTCGGGTATACCTAAAGTTTTTGAGATCTCATCATGAGAGAATCCCTCGATTTCGAACATATTAAAGATTATCCTTTGCGACTCAGGAAGTGTATTAAGTAATTTTAAGATGTCCTCAACATACAGCTGATCTAATGCACGACTATAGATCTGTGGATGCTTTTCTTCGCCTATATCGTCAAATTCCTCGTTGATGGTTCTCCTTTTACGGAGGTAATCTATGCAATTGCGTGAGGCTATCTTTGCCATCCAACCTCGAAATGTTTTTTCGGGGTCTATTGCAGATTCTAATAGCTGAAATTGTGTGATATGATTAAATATCTTGATAAACGTATCATTTACAAGTTCTTCCGAATCACTTCTGTTGTTGATGTAACGCATGGTAACTGCCATTAAATACCCGTAGTAGGTTTTATACATGACTTCCTTTGAAGCGTTTTTTTGATCAGCAACGCCTGCAATAATTTCCTTAAGCTTCGGGAGTTTTCTTAGCACTCTTCCAGGATTTATATATTCTACGCCAACTGGTATTCATAAATGGGGCTACACAAATGCTTTTATAAATAAGAAAGTGTAGCCCCAGAAATAATAGGAGGTTATTTGTTGGTAAGAACCGTTAAACCAAGTTTGGTGTCGTCTGTTGCGGCTTTAAGGCCTTTTGCATAGATCGTATATACTTTTCCTTTTTCAATTTTAACTTTTGGAAGTGTAGCAAGTACAGTTGTCTTGCCATTTTCTCTGATCTCAAAGTTGATCTCGGCGCCCACCTCTGTGGTATTGGTGAAATCGGTTGATTCTTTAAATGCTTTTTTAGCCAGAAGTACTTCTGTTTTTCCGGTAACAGCCAAATCAAGTGAGCCTGCATCAGGACTTAAGTTAATGAAACGGATTTTTGCTTTATCAGCAGCTGGAGCAGTTAGGTCATCAGCAACAAATACAAGTGCATTGCCTGTTTTATCTGCAACAAATACCGAGTAAGATTTATCTGCGGCCAGGGTTACATCGGCTTTTACAAGAATATCGGATACATCTTTTTTAGTAACGCTTAATTCCCGTTTGCCTGAACTGATTGATTGGTATTCGATTACCGTGTTGTACGTTAATGCTTTCGTATTCTTTTTTACTTTATCTACAAAGAAAGAAAGCTCAGGCGTTCCTGGCGCGGCATGGATTATTGATAAATTTGCTGGCTTAGGTGTTTGTGGATTAGGATCTTTATCCTTTTTACATGAACTAAAGATACTTGTTAACGTTAAGGCAAACACTAAAGTTTTGGCAACTGGCGATAGGTAGTTTTTTGTTGTTTTCATTTTTAAGTTTTTGTGAAATAAAATAGTGTAATGTTAATGGCCATTAACGTTATTACCCATAGAACGAGCCTCATTATGAAAAAGCAACAGGGGTAGTAAATTATTTAAATTTTTAAAGTATTTTTATACTGAACTAAGGGCCAAGTGTTATGAGTTTCGAACTATCAACCAGCGTCATTTATATTACACCTGAACATGACGAAGTCTATACTTTTATAAAGGAAATAGACAATAAACAAGGTTTGTACACCTTGGATTTTAATAATGTAGTTGTTCCTGAGAATAAGATTAAGGTAAATACACACACTAACTTTAGTGTGCCTTCCTTAATGACTAAAAACCGTATCATTAATTATCATTATGATAAACTGGTTGATAGTATTGTGCGTTTTTTGATAGATCATAATCCGGCTGAGGATTTAATGAAAATATATCGGAAGAGAGAGGTGATCTACTTTGAGCCTATAATAGATGATTCTGAAAGCCCGGATGATAAAGAGCATTTTAGGGAGCTTACAGATAAATTAAATAAACTGATAGGAATGGCAAATAGTGCTATTAAAAGCCGTTTCAACAAACATATTGTAGTTATTTTAAACTACCCTCCAAAAACGCATCATCTGCATACGATACGGATTTAGTATGGTATATGGGATACTAAAAATGATTAGAAATGACTATTTATCAAGTTTCTGCTCATGTCTATATTAGTGATAGCTTTCACTAATTAGACTTCTATGAAAACGCTAGTAATTTCTAAAATTCCTGCCTATGGCAGTTTTTCAAAAGACGTAAAAATCTTACAAGAAAGATTAATTGAGCTTGGGTTTGATCCGAAAGGTGCAGATGGAATTTATGGAATGAATACCCAGCAAGCTGTGATCTCATTACAGCTAAAAAATAAGTTACAAGGATCGGGGGTTATAGGCCCTAAAACTTTAGGCTTGTTAAAACTGGTTGTATCTGATATTTCAGTAATAACGGATAGTCCGTTGATTACCAAGGATATTAAGAACAAGAAAGACAGGCATCTTCATCCAAACATGCGCCAGCGATTAGAGGCATATCTTTTTGCAAACGGGAATATTCCGGATTTCTGGACGAATAAAAAACTAAGCTCGGTTTGCATTGCAGTACAGGAAGCATTGGCAGAACTGGGTGTTAAGGAAAACGGGAGAAACAACTATGGAACTGACGTTGGCGAAGTGCAAGGTACTACCGGGGGGTTTACGCCGGGCGGAAATGGAGATGCATGGTGTTTGGATTTTGCCCAGATGAAGGTGGCAATAATTGAAGATTTCTATCAAAAGGAATCGCCGGTTCCTGCTACTGCTAATTGTGTGGATTGCTGGAAGGGATCTGAAAAGGTGGCCGGCTTAACCACATCGGTACCAACGATTGGCACTTTGGCTTTAGCACAATATATAAACAATCCAACAAGGGGTCATGCCATGGAGTGTTATGAGCTGCTTGGAGGGGGGCAAATGCGGACTGTTGAAGGGAATACTTCTGCAAATGACATGACTAATGGAAACAACTCCGGTTTTAATGTGAGGAACCAGAAACTCAATAACAGAGACACCTTAAGAACGCTTGGATTTGTATATGTATATCCAAATAATCAGGTTCCTACATAAAAGTGTATTCTACTTTAAATATTTTAAGTTTAAACCAATTATTGCTAGTGTGCTTATTATTGTTATTGTGGCGCTAACAGAGATAGAATGTAGGATTGCGGCACTTCCGCCTACGCCAATAGCTCCAAAAACTGCGACCCCAATAGCTCCGGCAGCTTGCCTTACGGTATTTAATGCAGCAGAAGCAGTACCTGACAATGATTTATCTACGCTGGATAAAATACCGTTAGTCATGGCGGGAACGGCAAGTCCCATACCCATCGGTATAATTAGAAATGGCAGGAATAACTGCCAGTAAGGTGTATTATCTTTAGCTATAAATAGCCCTGCAAACCCAACAGCAAACATTGCGAGACCTATTATAATTGGTTTCCGTATACCAAATTTATTGATTACACGACCGCTGATGAGATTGGAAATAACGAACCCTACAGTTAAAGGTAGAAAAGCCAGGCCAGCGTTGAGCGATGAATAATGGAGTACGTTTTGCAGATAAAGACTGAGTGTAAAAACAGTTCCATAGTAAGCGCCATTTAAAACGGCACCAAGTAAAAGCAGTACGTTAAACGTAGGAGCGTCAAAAAGATGAAGCGGCAGCATCGGGTGATTCACTCTTTTTTCGATAGTTAAAAATGCCACAAGCGTAGCGGCACTAAAAAGCAGGCCTCCAAATATTACCGGATCTTTAAATCCAAAGTTAGGCCATTCTATAATTACCGCAATCAGTGCTGTAATGGAGAGCATCCAGGTAATTTGTCCGGCGATATCAAATCCTTTGTTAACCGAGGTCTTATTTTGTGCCAGACGAAAACTGAACAGGAAACCAGCGAGACAAAGCGGTACATTCACAAAAAAGATATAACGCCAGTTGCTAATCTGGATGAGTAAGCCCCCAACGATAGGACCGGCAGCTATGGCGGCACTTCCTGCCGCGGTCCACAAACCTACTGCACGTACGCGCTTTGCAGGATCATGAGCAAAAGCCTGATTAAGTATGGCAAGAGAACTAGGGATCATGGTGGCCGCACCAACTCCCTGCAGTACTCTAAATGCAATGAGGGTAGCTGCGCTTCCGGCAAATCCACAACCTATAGAAGCGATCCCAAAAATACAGATGCCAAGTTGAAATATACGTTTTGCACCTAAAAGATCGCTTAAATTGCCGGCAGATAGCATAAGCACTGCAAAGGCAAGGGTATAGGCATCTATTACCCATTGTAAGGTAGTAATACTGGCATGATAGGTTTTGGCAATAGGAGGCAACGCAATATTTACAATAGAAACATCTAGCTGTGCAACTACAAAGGCCAGACTTGTTATTCCGACTATCCAGCCAAAGGGAACGGTATGATTAGGGGAAGTTGTTGTGTTTGATAAACTCATCGCTCGTTTTTGCAAGTGCAAAGGTGCACAGAAAGGACGGTTTTTTCTTAGCAGTTTCAGTTTGTTACTTTATTTTAGCAAAAATATTTTCAGAAATACTAAATCTCTTTGACTATGACCGGAATCGATAATTTCAGTGCTTTTATATTGTCAGCAATAATTGTAGTTATTACCCCGGGTATTGATACCATACTGGTTTTAACAAGAAGTATTTCAAGCGGGAAAAAAGCCGGTATGTACTCAGCATTAGGTGTAAGCACGGGCTTACTGGTACATACCTGCGCAGCTGCTTTTGGATTATCACTTATTCTCGCGAAATCTGCTTTAGCGTTTATGATTGTTAAATATTTAGGTGCAGCCTATTTAATTTATATGGGCTATAAGGCACTTTCCAGCAAGGGTGATCGTACAGCGTTAAAATCAATACCAGTTCAATATATAAGAATGGAAAAAATGTTTTGGACCGCTTTTTTAAGTGATGTTCTAAATCCGAAAATAGCCATGTTTTTCCTGGCTTTCCTTCCCCAGTTTGTTTTAACTTCGGCAATAAATAGCCCATTTCCATACCTTATTCTTGGGGTAGTTATCTTTTTGATCACGCTCGCATGGTGTGTTTTTCTGGCGCTGATGGGTGGGAATGTAGCTAAGTTATTTAACCGAAGTCCTAACACTGAAAATTGGCTGAACAAAATCTCGGGAGCTGTATTTATTATTCTGGGAATTAAGGTAGCATTGACAAAGTCATAAGGAATAAAGTAATACGGAATATCAAATGTTAATTCTCAATTAGAAACATCGTCATTTTTAATTCCTCTCCTGGTTTTCCTTACCTCATCTTTTAGCCTTCCAAAATTATAGTTCAGACTGATTCTGTATGAACGGAGATAAGATTGGTTGTGGCTTAGCTCTGTAAAATCGAACCCGGTGGTGGTTGTTTTAAGGGTTCTGAACTTATAAAAGGGATTATTTAATGCTGCTGTTAAGCTTAATTTTCCTTTGATGAGTTCATGGCTGCTGCTGAAACTGGTATTTACTTGTCCTTGTGTTATAGACTGAAATGTTTTGGAAGCAGGGTTTTTTCCAATTACACTGAGGTTTGCGCCCAATCTCCATTTTGGTGTTGGACGATATCCGCCTGTTAAGGTAAAATTGTAAAACAAATCTTTAGAATGTGGTATCACATTTCCTTCAGTTTTAATATCCAAATAATTAAAGCTCCCATTAAAATTAAAGTTCAGACTCTTGGTTACCGTATATCCCAAATTGAGATCTGCTGCCAGAACAGCGCCTTTTCCAATGTTAGCAAATGTATTTCTGGTAATTCCGGACGTCGGATCATAAGTGAAAATTCTGAAATCCAGATTATCAAATAATGAATAAGCTAATCCAAGATTAATAGAAACTTTACCATTGTGGTTATATCCTGCAAGTATGTTATTCACAGACGAGGGCATAAGGTTAGGGTTGCCGGTTGATTCTGTATTTGGGTTACTTCTGTCTACAAAAGGGTTAAGCCTGTTGATGCCAGGGCGTCTTAACCGTTGTGAAAACCCAAAACTAATGTTATCGCCGCCCTTTAACTGATAAGCGATTGATAAAGAGGGAATCAGGTTTAAATAATCCTGAGAAATATCACCATCTACAATGGTTTGCTCAGCACGCAATCCAGCCTTTATCCCAATGTTCTTTCCATAATTGTATGCTATTGAAGTGTAGGCAGAAAACACATCCTGAGAAATCTCAAAATCGTTAGCCTGAAACTGAGCTGCAGAGTAATCAAAATTGCTGCTGTTGTTTCTAAGGATAGCCTTAATGCCCGATTCCAGTCCCCAGTTTTTAAACTTATCGGAGTAGTCAGCTTGTGCAGTATGCTCATTGGAACCGGCGTGATTATTTTGCAGAAATCCGGAATAGGGATAGTTTGTAATTTGACTAAGAATGAGGCCGTTTTGGCCATCACTATTAAAATTTGTATAGCGATAGGATAGGGTTAACGCCCTTGTTTTCTTTGATTTAGAAGAGATCTGATAGTTAACTGAGGCATCTATATAGTCGCTATTGCCATCGTAGGTATTTTGTATGTGATAGCCTTGTAGTAATTCTCCGTTTTGAGTGAGCGACGAGACCTGGTTGCTGAGTTGGGCGTTTTTGTTGCCATTAAGATTGATCTGAGCTGAGATGAGCTGTAGTGGGGTGATTTCATAGCTCACATCGGTTCCAAGATATCCGGTTCTGCCGTCAGATTTATTATCGCCATCTTGAGTTAAGGTTTGAGGGTTATCGCCGATGGCATTTCTAATCAAATTATTTGTTGTGACAGGGGTTTTAGAAAGCGAGCCACCGGTGAATACCGAAGCGATAAGTTTACCAGATTTAAAATTAAAAGATCCACCAGCGCCCGGGCCACCTGCAGGAAAACTTTCATTGAGATTTAAAGAGCCATTGTATCCATCGGCGGGTTTTTTGTTAGTTACGATATTGATGATTCCTGCGAATCCTTCTGCATCATATTTTGCTGGTGGATTGGTAATTACTTCGATCTTTTCAATAGTTGATGCAGGCATGCTGCGCAAAACTTCCTTAGGGTTATTCTCGATCATACCAGATGGCCTGCCATTGATAAAGATCTTAAAACTAGTGCTATTTTTAAGTCTGATGTTTTGCTCTGCATCTAGTGAAACAAAAGGAATTTTACGCATCATTTCCAGAACGCTGTTCCCTTTACTATCCGGATCGGCTTGTAGATCGTACACAAGCCTGTCTATCTCTTGAGTGACTATTGGTTTGCTGCCGGTAATGTTTACCCCTTTCAATTGTTTGGTGTCTGGAGATAATAGGACCAAACCCTGATCAACGTGCAGTTTTGTAGTATCCTGAAGAGATATTGCAAATGTTTTGGCCTTATAGCCGATACTCACTATTTCAAGTTTGTATGTTCCAGACGGTATTTGACTTAATGTAAATATACCGGTGCTGTCGCTTATCCCTGTCTTAACAATTGCATTTGTTGAACTAATGATGTTGATTGTAGCCCAGCCGGCCGGTTTTTTGCTGACGGAATCCATAACCTTCCCGTTCACAGAAAAGTTGGGTATTCTGGTTTGTGCAGCCGATTGATTATAACTTGTTATGATGGCGAAAAAGCCTATGATAAGAAATAAACGTAGTTGAAGGTTTTTCATGAGTTTTGATTTTTGGAGCGCCTTAGGGTTTGGACAGCGCATAGCGCTACCATTGCCCTTGAAGACCTTTTTGTGTTCAGTAAATTAAAGAAGTAGGGTTGGGTTGTTTTAGCCCTGGTCTTTTTCAGATTTCCTCACGAGGAAATAATAAGAAAGGAAACCGGCGGCAATAAAGATCATTTCAATTCCATAAGGCAGGGGAGAATCAACCTGGGCATCGGGAATGTAATTGATAACCACTAAACCTATTCCGCCAAAGAAAAGAATAAGACCCCATTTAAGTACTGCAATCTTATGGTTAAATGATTGGCCCAGTGAGTTTAGTATTTCGGGATTTGTAAGCCCTGAGTTGATTAGACGATTCTTTAAAATGAAGTTGAGAATGGCAATTACAACGATTGCTGTAATAATGAATAATGATATTGAGATGGTTATACTTTCTATGTGGTCCATGATGTCTGTTTTTAAATGTGATTTATTGCCCAAGTAGACACGCCTGCCAATAAAAAGGTTGCAGAAAAATACATCTTTTTAAAATTATTATTTTTTTTGTGGAAACTGCAACATTACACAGCATCCGGGTGTCTACTATACGATGTTAAATGAAAAGGAACTAGTTGCCAAAATATTGCGAGGTGATGCAAGAGCATTTGAAGCTCTGGTTAAGCAGTATGAGAAACTTGTATTTCATGTAACAAGCAGACTAATAAAAAATGATGAGGATGCGACTGATATTTGTCAGGAGGTTTTTATAAAGGTATATCAGGGACTGAATAAATTTGGCTTTCAATCTAAACTAAGCACCTGGATTGCCCGAATTGCTTACCTGACGTCTATTAACCACCTGAGGAAATATAAACAGGAACTGCAAAATAAGAGTGAGGCAGATAATGATGAAATAGATAACTACCACTTTAGCGAGGAGACACCAGAGCGACTTATGATTAAAAAGGATGTTGCAGCTTATGTGCAGCATTTGTTGTTACAGCTGCCTTTGCAATACCGCTCAGTACTTACCTTGTTTCATTTGGAGGAGTTTAGTTACCTCGAAATACAAGAGATCACAGGAATGCCTGAAGGAACCATCAAAAATTATTTGTTCAGAGCAAAGAAATTATTGAAAGAAAAACTGGAAATTTATTTAATAAATGAATGATATGGAAGCGAATGAGAACAGAGAGGACAAAAGGGATCAGAAGCTGGATGAATTATTGGCAACTGCACTGAAAAGTGAACCTGTAAGCAGTTTGCCTTATGGTTTTGCAACAATGGTTACCAGGAAAGTTTTTGCCCAAAAAGTTAAGCCATTCGGTATTAAAACTTATGCGCTTGTTTTTATGGCTATTCTCGGTATTGTAGCACTTTCGCTTACTTTATTGTCGCTGTTTAATCCGCAACTAACCGTAAGCTTACTTGCTATGATTAAACTTGGCAGGTACATACTGGGTTTTATTGTGCTTAGCTTCTTTTTAATTGAATATATTGATCAAAAGTGGGTGAGGGCTTCGCAAACGTAACGACAGTATAATCAGGCACCTCCGTTAACAAAGAAGTTGAAGCAATCATTTGTAGCAAGGTTAATATGTACGCTGAAATAATTGTTTCCACCATCTTTAAATGCGATGATTTCTTTCTTCCAGGTTTCATCTTTACTCACAGCACTTTTAATAAAACAGTTTAAAAGAATAACCTTTTCGCCGTTTTTATTTTTGTATCCAAGATATTGTCTGAAATACCCTGACGGTGCCTGGATTCTGGTAGAATCTACAATGACACCATCTTTATCGATTTTACTTGTTTTTAGGCACATTTTGAAGATGCGCTCTGCGTTTTCAATATCCTCAGCAGTTGGCATAAACTGGACACTGCCCTCATCGGCATTGGCCGAAGTATCTGGAGCAAAGATTACACCTGTATATTCCTTTGTGGTTATATATTGATTTTTGCTGCCTTCAATAGGGGCTATCGTGTGCGTATCAGCAGACTTATTTTTAAAGTCGCAGCCGGTAATGACCAACAGAAGGATCAGAAAAGATAAAGTCCTCATAAGTATTGCATTACTAATATAACTAAAATGAGTTACTTTAATTCTACAGTTCAGCAATAATATTTAGATATTTATGGGCAAAAAAAAGACCGGACAATTCAATGAGTACATTCAATCATCCGGCCTTCAAATCTAACTCCCCTATAGAGTACGGATAAAACTGAAAACAGTTGCTAGTTGCTTAGATAAAAATTGTGTTGTATCACCAAGAACAGCGTTTACAGTAGTAGTAACATTACCTAATAAAGCACCTAAAGAGCTCCATACTATGCCGCCACCATCAGTTTTTGTCATTTCAACAGAGTTCATTTCTTGAACACCTAAATTGTTTAGTTCTAACTTTTTCATACTTGTTTACAATAAGATAAATTTCCTTACTCGTTAAAGGCCTTTCAGGGTATGCCTGATGCTTTAAAAAGCACTAGAACTAATTTAACCATTATTCAAATTGGTATGTTTATTCAATTTGTTCAGTATTAGAAAGCTCTCTTGAGCTAGACATCTAACAGGCGTCTGTGGTAGTTGATTTGACCAAGGTGATAAGCTAAATGTGAGCTGAGGTAAATCAACATGTACTTTACTGATCTGTCATTCTCTAAAACTTTTACCTCCGGATATTCATTTTCCAGGTCTTGTTCGGTTAACTGGTCGATGGAGTCTGTAACTACTTTAATGGTATCCTCAATTTGTTTAATCAATTCATTTCTTGGAACATCCTTTAGTGAAAACTCAAGTTCTCTATTTCTGATATATCCGGTTTTACCAAGTTCTGCACCAATGAAAGTATTCAGGTTTCCCACTAAGTGCAAGCATAAATTACCTGCAGAATTGCTTATCGCATTTTCAGTTCGCCAAATGTTTTTATCGTTCTGATATTGTTCAATTTCAAGCTTTACTTTATTCAAATCTCTTGTAAAGAGGGTTTTTAGGGATTCTTTTAACATATTATATTTATAAATCTGCAATTTGTTTTAGTATTAATTTAGAGATGACATCTGCATTGGCATAAACCATAAAATGTCCACCGCCTTCAATCCGTATATCAGGTTTGTTATATCTGAATGGCAATATATTATCGGCCGTTCCATGAATATGGGTTAAATTTATTGGCCTTTCTTTATTCCGCCAGCTTAAGATACAAGTTAACGCCCATTTCATAAAAATAGGGTCACTATCTATCACAAGTTGTTTCAGTAGTTTAATTTCTTCATGTGTTTTAGCGCCAAGGAACTTCAAACCAATGTTGTTCCCTCGTTTTAAAAGGCTGACAGGGATTGCTTTTTGTAAGCTTAAACTACCTGCCATCCGATAATACCATGGTAATTCCTTAAAAACGGGTGTACTGGAAATGAGAAAAGTATGTGACGGCTTCAATTGCTTAGAAATTTCAGTAGCCAGCATGCCACCAAAGGATAGGCCAACTAAGTAAAATGGAGAAGAGGCATCTATTTTAGCTGCCAATCGGAGCGCGTATGCCTCGAGCGATTCATTTTTTAATGCAGGAATCCAATCCAGATAAACCAGTTCGAAATTAGGTGGGAAAACAAGCTTTTTAAATGCGCGCCTGTCGGCCCCCAAGCCACTGATGAAATATATCCTTTCTGTCATTGCTGACATAAAATTAATGTATTACCTAATTACGCTGGTTTAAACATTGAAAACTTACAATTTTTATACAATCAGTTGTTGTTTGTAATTGATCTCCTATCTTTAATAGGTATGAAGGCTATAAATTTCAATCCAGTTGATTTTGAACCTGTAAGGCAAATTGCGCTACAATTTCCTGACGCTTCGGATAGCTTGTCGCATTATGATACCCCTTCAATAAAAATCAAAAAGAATTTGCTTTGCAGGCTGCACGAGAATGGGGAATGGCTTGCTGTAAGGACGGATTTTGAAAGCAGAGAAAGATTCCTGGAGGAATATCCGGAAAGCTGTTTCATTACGCCGCACTATAAAGACTATCCTTATATCTGCCTATACGTAAACAGCTATAGTAGAGAATTGCTAAAGGAGGTACTTGAAACGGGCTTTAAGGCTATTACAGAGAAAAAGCAGAAATAGAATTATTTAAATTCGGTCGATTTTTACTATGCACGTATTTAGCTGAAGATTTAATTTCGGGTAATAAAATAATATGAATTTAAATTACATCTCATGAGTACCTATATCTTATTTAAAGCTGTTTTTATTATCCTGATTCTAAGTTGCCTTGCCGTTATTCTAAGTTTAAGTATGTAGTATTTGCGCAAAAGTGTTCAGCCGATATTCGTTTTGGCGATCGTTTTATTTAGTTTTGCATATGGCAAAGCTTCATTCAAAACCTCAGATACATTCTTCCAGCTTAAATTTTTTAGATCAATTAAAAGAAAACAACAATAGAGAGTGGTTTAACGAGCATAAAGAAGAATTTCTAAAAGAGCAAGCGCTTATAGAAGTCTTTGCTGACGGCTTGTTACAGGACCTAAATGTAGACGATGTAATAGAAACTCCTTCCGGACGAAAAAGCGTGTATCGTATTTATAGGGATACCCGGTTTTCTAAAGATAAAACCCCATTCAAAACCCACTGGAGTGGTAGTTTCAGGCGCGCCACCAAGTACCGCAGGGGAGGATACTATTTTCATATAGAGAAGGGGAATAGTTTTATTGCAGGCGGATTCTGGGGGCCATCGGCACAGGATTTAAAACAAATAAGGGAACATATTGGTTTTGATGCCACGCCATTAAGAGAGATCATACAGAGTGGCTCCTTTATTTCAACATTCGAAACATTGAAAGGAGAGCAATTGAAAACCTCGCCTAAGGGTTTCAATGCCGATCATGAAAACATTGATTTATTACGATACAAGCAGTTTTTGCTCATTAGAAGGTTTTCTGATGAAGAGGTTTTAAATGAGCGCTTTTTAGCGCAGGCAACGCTAACCTTTAAAAATATGCGCCCATTTTTTGATTATATGAGTGAGATATTGACCACTGACATTAACGGAATTGAAATTTAAGTACTGGGATTAGAGGTTCTTTATATATTCTCGTGGCGTATGACCATATTGTTTTCTAAATTCTCTGCTAAAATATTTTGGATCGTTAAAACCTACCAGATAAGAAATTTCTGATATGGTATACCTATGCTCAGCTAACAGTTGAGCGGCCTTTTTCAATCGAATTGTTTTGATAAAATCATTTACAGAAAGGGTTGTCATTGTCCGGATTTTCTTGTAAAGTACGGGCTGACTCATTCCAATTTTTTGGGCCAATTCGGGTACGCCAAAATTTTCATCAGACAGATGACTTTCAATATAACCCAGGATTTTAGTCATAAATGCATGGTCTGTAGAGTTGATGGTTATGTCTTGAGGCTGTAGGTTTACCTGCTGAACAAATTTTTGGCGCATTGTTGCTCTTGATTGCAATAAGTTACGCACGTTTAGCAGCAACAGATCCATGCTGAAAGGCTTAGTGATATAAGCATCGGCTCCGGTTTCCAGTCCGCTTAACTGATGGATGTGCGATGACCTGGCAGTAAGGAGAATTACGGGAATATGGCTGGTACGTTCATCTGTTTTTAACTTACTGCATAAGGCTAATCCATCCATTATTGGCATCATTACATCGCAGATGATCAGATCAGGTAGCAATTCAATTGCTGTTTCCCATCCCTTAAGCCCATCAACAGACTCCCTTGTGTGATATTGTTTGCCAATAGCACCGGCTATGAGTTGCATAATCTCTGCATTATCTTCTACGATCAGAATGGTTTCCTGGGCTTTGGGGTGTTTATTTTGCTCAGCGGCTTCCTCTTCAACAAATTGTTGTACGTACAGTTTGGACGGGAAGTCTGCACTTTTAACTTCACTAAGTTCGCTTGGCTTAAAGTGCGAATTTCCTTTTTTAAGCTTAACAATAAAGCAAGTATAGCCAGGCTCTTGAGTGGTGGCTGGATTACTTAGGATTTCTATTTTGCCATGATGAGCTTCAATGATGCTTTTGGACAAGGCCAGACCTATCCCAGAACCAATATGGTTAGATTCTTGCTCGTCTACCTGGAAGTAATCACTAAAAAGTTTGTTTTGGCTTTCATACGGAATGCCCTTTCCATTGTCTACAACTTTAATTTCTACGAATTGGTCATATTCATTTATAGATAATGTAATCTTTCCGCCGTTGTTGCTAAACTTAAACGCATTAGAAAGCAGGTTGAAGAGTACTTTTTCCATCTGTGCTTTATCAAAATATACTATGGTTTGGTCATATTGATGGAGAAAATCGTATTGAATGTTACGAGTAATTGCATTGTGCCGAAATGCGAGGAACATCTCATTTGCATATGCGACAATGTTACCCTTAGTTACGTGTAATTTCAGATGACCGGTTTCAGCCTTTCTAAAATCCATTAATTCCGTTATAAGCCTCATTAGCCTGTCGGCATTGTTTTTTATTGGAATAACCTGTTGATGAATTTCCAGATTATCCTGTGATGTTTTAGCAAGGTTTTCTAATGGTGCAAGAATTAATGTTAACGGAGTTCGAATCTCATGGGCGATATAGGTGAAGAAGTTTAACTTCATCTTTTGCACATCTTCTGATCGTTTTAATAATGCACGTATAAAAAGATACCTCACGGTAAGGAAGAGTATGACTGAAAATAGGAGCAGGTAGCATAAATATGCCCACCAGGTAGCCCATAGAGGAGGTAATATGGTGATATTAATGCTTGCTGATGCCTGGCCTGGTGTGCCGTCGTTGTTAACTCCTTTAACTACAAATGTATATTCTCCGGATGGAAGATTAGCATAGCTGGCGTTTGGAATGTCTGAATTGATCCAGTCTTTGTCGTACCCTGCTAACTTATAAGTATATTTATTTTTGTCTGGTCTGATGTAATTTAGCAGGGCAAAACCCAGACTAAAATTATTGTGATTATGTTTGAACCTAAGGTTTTTGGTAGTATTAATATTTTCTTTTAGCAATTGATCCGGGCCATTTACAGCGACAGGTTGGTTGAAAAGCTTTAACTCTGTAAATACAATAGGATCGATATGAGTATTGATCTCTATCTGGTTGGGAAAGAACGAAGTAAGACCATTATAACCTCCAAAAAAGAATTCATTGTTATGGTCCTTAAAAAAGGACCTCATATTAAAGTCGTTTCCTGCAAGGCCATCGCTTTTAGTGTAATTTTTGAATTTTCCGGTTATCGGATTGAGTATTGACAGTCCATTATCCGTGCTGATCCATAAATTACCCTCTTTATCTTCAATAATGCCAAGTACATTGTTGTTGCACAAACCATCTTTTTGTGTATAGGTTTTAAATTTCCCTGTTCGGGAATCAAATAAGGAAACCCCGCCAAAATAGGTTCCAAGACAAAATTTTCCATTTGAGGTTTGTATGATACAGTTGATGTAATCTGACTGCAAACTATCGGCATTTCCTTCTTTTTTTGTGAAATACGCTAGCTTTCCCGTTTTTGGATAGTAAAGATGCAACCCTTTGGTTGTGCCTATCCAAATGTTTTTGTCGGCGTCTTCAAAGAGTGTTTGGACATATCTGGAAAGTAGTTTTTTCTCAATGGGGCTTTTTAATGTGTGATCACTAGAGCTACTTATATTATTGAGCCCGTCTCTGGAGCCGACCCAGATCATACCATTACTATCTTCAAGTATGGTCATAATATCTGCACTGCCCCGATTGTTACTGGTGTCTTTTACATTGGTTATTTGCCGGGTAAAGGCCTTAGTTGCCGGATTAAAAATGCTAATGAGACCTTCGTGCATGCCAATAATCAGGTTGCCGTTCTTTTGCCGCAGGACCGTTTTAACCAGATTAGAGGGTAATGTATTGTTGTTACCGGGAATGGATTTATAATGAGTGTAGGTATTATTGCTACGATTAAAATGGTTGAGCCCACCGCCTTCTGTTCCGATCCAGAGATTGTGGCGGTCATCTTCAACAATTGTGCTGACGATGTTGCTGCTCAGGCTGGAAATCAGTCCACTTGCTCTATAAGTTTTAAAACCAGTAGAATAGGGGAAAAGGGCATCGACCCCACCGTAAAAGCTTCCAATCCAGACGGTGTTACTAACATCCTGAAAAATGCTGTGTAGTGAATTCTGGGTAAGACCTCCATTCTGATCAGGATTGTGTTTGTAATTGGTGAATATTTTTGTTTTGGGGTTTAATATGCTTAAGCCTTCTTGTGTTCCTATCCATAGTGTTCCGTCCTTATTGCAGATGATGTCGCGTATGTCGTTATGAACAAGGGTGTGGATGTTGTTTGAGTTATGGGTGTAGTGCGCGAATGTACCCCTTGTTTGGTATAAGTTTAAACCCTTGTCGGTACCAATCCAGATGTTGTTGGCTTTATCGCTGGTGATACTGGTGATATAGTTAGCACTGATGCTGGTAGAGGAGTGAGCTGAATTTTTGAAGAGGACTGCCCTGGACTGGCCGTTATTTATGGTCATTCGTATTAATCCATAGCCTGTTCCAACCCACAGGTTCTGCTCATGATCTTTAAACAGACTATATATGTTATTTATCCGTTGGTTTTTATCAAGTTTATTAAAACGGAATATTTTGAATTTGCCGCTTTTCCTGTCTAGTAAACCAAGCCCGTTGTAAGTACCTACCCACAGATTTTTCTGAGGATCCTCATAGATGCAATTTATGGTGTCGTTTAGAATTTTGACTTTGATAAAGTTGTCGTTCTTATTATCGTATCGGCTTAGCCCATTAATTGTACCGATCCACAACTGACCAAAGGAGTCGGCCAACAGGCAATCGATTACATTATGAGGTATGCTTTTACTGTCTTTTGGATTGTTGGTATAAATCCTAAACTGAAAACCGTCGTATCTGTTCAACCCTCGTCTGGTACCAAACCATAGAAAATGTTTTTGGTCCTGAGCGATACTTATAACGGAACTTTGAGACAGACCATTTTCCATGCTAAGATTGCTGAAGGCAGCTCCCTTTTGGGCATAGTTATGAAATGGTAAAAGTAGAAGGAAGAAGAGACAAAATGCCTTCATAATCAATTAAAGGTGTGAAAATACTCCTTTAGTTTTGAATTTTCTACCATATGATTTAGAATTTTCATCTTTTTTGAAAGAATTAACAGCCAGTTTTGATTCCATTAAATGCAAACATTATCAACTGAGGGAGGTGATATGAAAACGTTTGCAGAATGAACCACTATAACCAAAACATCAAACTAATCTTTAAACCTAAACAATGAATTCATGAAATCAAAAAATCTACGCTTCTATGCGACTGGACTTATCTGTTGGCTGACTTTCAGTAATAGCATAGTTTTAGACGCACACGCGGAAAGAAAGACTGACCCGCTTAAATTGTCATTACCAAAGACAATTCCTTTTAAAAAGAGCCAGCAGAAAGCTTTAATAAAAGGCCAGGTTGTTGACGCCAGTAACCTTCCAATACCAGGTGTGAACATTAAGATAGAAAAATCTAATACCACCACCGCAAGTGATGTAAACGGGAATTTCCAGATTACAGCTAATGTTAATGACGTATTGGTATTTACTGCCATTGGTTTTACCACTAAACGTATTGTTATTGAAAATGAGCATACAAGTTTAAAAGTTGCCCTGCAGGAGGAGAACAATAAACTTAATGAAGTAGTGGTAGTGGGATATGGCGTACAGAAGAAGGCAAATTTAACAGGTGCAGTTAGTCAGATCGATTCAAAGATGCTTGAAAACAGGCCAACGGCGAACCTTGGTCAGGCGCTGCAAGGAGTGATGCCTAATTTTAATGTTAGTATTTCTAATGGCAGTCCTAATGCTTCTGCATCTTACAATATCAGGGGAGCTACTTCCTTTTATAAGGATAAGAATGATGGTAATAAGATTAAGTTTTCATCTGGACAGCCTTTTACACTGGTGGATGGGATTGAGATGGATCCTAACCAATTAAATCCGGAAGATATAGAGTCTGTTACCTTGTTAAAGGATGCAGCCTCTGCCGCTATTTATGGAGCCAGAGGAGCATTTGGTGTACTTTTGATAAAAACCAAATCTGGCAAAAGCGGACAAACAAAAGTGAATTATTCTAACTCCTTTCAATGGAGCTCACCTACAGCTGTTCCGGACATATTGGATGCTTATACCATTCAGGAGGCAAGTATTAAAGCTTCGGAGCTGGAAGGTATTTCGGCCGGTTCAAATGAAATATTGAAACTGCAGAAGATTAAGGAGTATATGGATGACCCTATAAATAATGAACCTTATTATTTTGCAGATGCCGACGTAAATAAAACCAATATTCTATGGAGAGGCAATGTAAATCCATACAAGGAAGCCTTGTTAAAGTCTTCGCCTATGCAAAAGCATAACTTGTCATTGTCGGGTGGAAACGATAGAACATCATTTTATGGCTCTATCGGTTATCAGGACCAGGACGGATTATACAAGATTAATACAGATAATTTTAAACGTTATAACGCCTTGTTAAATGTAAGTTCAAAAGTAAACCAGTGGTTTAAAATGGATTTCAGAACAGCCTATAACAGTTCAACTTATATAGAACCGGTTAGCCCATCGGGCAAAGGGGGCTGGTGGACAGCAATGTCGCAGGAGCCTAACCGAAATGTGAATATGCCGATACATGTTCCCTCATCTTTAAATCTGCCACAAAAATATACAGATAATATATTGTCTTTTATGGAGTATGGTTCGTCTGACAAGGAAACTAAATCGAATATTTTATTAGCAGCTGCACCAACTTTTACACTTACAAAGGAATGGTCTTTAAAAGGAGACTTTTCTTATCTGAGCAATAGCAACATTCAAAAAACAATTTTGCCACGTTTAGAGCGCCTGGAAAGTACAGTAGGTTCATTTACTGCAGTTCATACTGATCCTGATTATGTTTACCGGTATAATTTAAATTCTAATAAGTACACCATAAATATCTTTACCGATTATGCCAAGACAATAGCGGATAAGCATAATTTTCATGGAACAGTGGGTTTTAACCAGGAATGGTATACCGACCAAAGCGTATCGGCCCAAAGAAACATGATCAATTCAAATGTTCCGGTTCTTGGGCAGGCACAAGGAGAAAGAACAGTAGGCGATAGCGAACAGGAATGGGCAGTTCGTGGTCTGTTTTATCGTTTTACATATAACTATGATGGCAAATATTTATTTGAATCAAATGGTCGCTATGATGGTACTTCTAAGTTCCCTTCTGACATACGTTATAAGTTTTTTCCTTCATTTTCTGCAGGATGGCGCGTAAGCGAGGAATCTTTTGCGAAAGGCATAAAACCATATATCAATGATTTTAAGTTAAGAGCTTCATATGGTAGTTTGGGTAATCAGAACGTAGCCAATTACATATACATCTTAAACTATGGAACGAATAGTCAGCTTCAATACCTATTAAATGGTGTAAGACCTGTGGGGGTTACACCTCCGGGCCTGGTTGATCCGGATTTAACCTGGGAAACAGCAACTACAATTGATTTTGGATTTGATTTGACAGCATTTAAAAACTTTGAAGTCAATTTTGATTGGTACAGAAGAAGGACTTCTGACATTTTAATTGATGGCTTAAAATATCCTTCCGTTCTGGGTGCTTCATCGCCAACCAGAAATTCGGCAACCATTGACACAAGAGGCTGGGAGTTAACAATGAAATACAGAAATTCAACAGGTTTTGGATTAAATTATGATTTGGCCCTTACGCTTGGAGATAGCCAGTCGGAAGTAGTAAAGTTTGATAATAATCCGAACAAGCTGTTAAGCGATCAGTATTTATATGAAGGCCAGAAAATGGGTGAGATTTGGGGTTATGAAACCTACGGGATTTTTCAGACTAAAGAAGAAATTGCGAATTCGCCCACTCAAAAGCTAATTTCATCCGGCCTTTGGTTTCCAGGTGATGTGAGATATAAAGATATTGATGGTAATAACGAGATTAATTTTGGAAATAACACTGTTGGGAATTCCGGAGACAGGAAGATCATAGGGAATAGTACCCCAAGATATCAGTTTGGCTTTAACTCCAATTTTAGCTACAGGAATGTAGACCTGGATATATTTGTACAGGGTGTAGGAAAGAGAGACCTGTGGATTGGAAACAATCTTTACTGGGGAGCTGGTACAACAGGTACATGGGAAACTTACAATAACTCCTGGACTCCGGAGCGTACAGATGCATTTTACCCTGCCTATAAAAATGCGAGCAGGAACAGACAGGTACAAACAAGGTATCTCGAAAATGGTGCTTACCTGCGCATGAAAAATTTAGCATTAGGGTATACACTTCCTAAGGGCTTTACCAATAAAATTAAATTGCAAAGGGTAAGACTTTCTGCTTCTGCCTATAATTTATTTGAATTTAAGAGTGTTCCGAAAACTTTTGATCCTGAATTGGTTGGGATGAACTATCCAATTATCAGATCATATGCATTTGGCTTACAGGCAACATTTTAGGTTAAAATAATTAGTACTTAAATTAAACAAACATGAAAAACAATATCAAAATATATACACTGGGCGTAATATCCTGCTTGCTGCTCTTTGGATGCAAAAAGAATCTGTTAGACCGCTATCCTTTGGATCAGATCACTGATGAAAATTACTGGAAAACCGAGAACGACTTAAAGCTGTATGCAAACAGCCTTTACCCAAAATACATTGTAGGATTTGGAACCGATTTTGCCGATGGTACGGTTCAGCCATATGGTGTAAATGTGAATACCTTGGTTTATGGGGATGTAATTACGGATAATGCCGCACCGCTTACCTATTCTAAAGTAGGTACCGATGAATACATTGCCTATCTTTCTGGTGGAAGCGGTTCCGGTGGATGGAATTTTGAAGGTGTGAGACAGCTGAACTTCTTTATAGATAATTATAAACGTGCCAGTCTTCCGGATAATATAGCGAACAAATATTTAGGAGAGATCTATTTTTTTAAAGCATGGGACTATTTCAATAAGGTGAAGCTATTCGGTGATGTTTCGTGGATACAACATTCGTTAAATATAAATTCACCGGAGCTGTTTGGCGCAAGAACCCCAAGGGCTGAGGTAATGGATTCTGTAATGGTTATTCTTAACAGGGCCATAGACTACCTGCCGGCCAAAGGTACTGAAGAAACAAATCGTTTAAATAAGGATATGGCACTGTTCTTAAAATCCAGAATTGGATTATTTGAAGGTACCTACAGAAAGTACCATACAGAGCTGGGCTTGGATCCCAATGCGTTTCTGAGATATTCTGCTGAAGCTTCTGAAGCCTTGCTTAACAAATACAGTTTAGTACAGGGAGATTACAATACCGTATACAATAGCTTGTTTGCTACGGAATCTTACAAATCCAATCCTGAGGTGATTATGTGGAGGGAGTATTCTGCAGCAGTGACTTACGGCGCCGCATTTAGCCGTTATTTTGCACAAAATTTAAGGCATCAGTTTGGAGCTACCCGTAGCCTGGTAGACGAGTATTTGTGCGCTGACGGTTTAACCATTTCGACAAGTCCGTTGTTCAAAGGAAAGGGATCGATCCAAACTGAAATGGAAAACCGTGATCCGCGCTTAACCCAAACTATTGCCAATTTTGGAACTTACAATCTGGCTAATACCACCATACAGGGTGCGAATAATGCACCATTGCCAAACTTGCCGGGAATGAATGGCAATAAATGTCCAACTGGTTATCGTTTGGCCAAATGGTTCTATAATAATCCTGTGGATTGGGAAAGAGTTACCAATGGACAGCAGGCTGCCCCCGTATTTCGCTTTGCAGAAGTATTGTTAAACTATGCTGAAGCAAAGTATGAATTAGGTGAAGTGAATCAGCTTGTTATTGATCAGACAATTAACAAATTGCGGGACCGTGTAGGAATGCCGCATTTAACAATAGGCAATGAGCCTGCAGATTCACGTTTGGATGGGATCTATCAAACTTATGTTGGCGCTTCAATTCCTCCTTTATTAAGAGAAATTCGTAGAGAAAGACGTGTAGAGATGGCTTTTGAAAATACCCGTTGGGACGATCTGATGAGATGGAAGGCAGGTAAATTGATAAATGTTCCTGTTGAGGGCATTAAATTTGTTCAGTCGCAATTCCCTACAGTAGTGGTTAACAAGGATATTTATTTAAGCGCCGAGGGATATATATTGCCTTATTTTAAAACAATTCCGGCCGGTCGCAAATTTGACGAAACGAAAGGCTATTTGTTTCCAATTCCTACCGAGGATCTGATCCTTAATAAAAATCTGGTACAGAATCCTAACTGGAAATAAAACTAACCCATTTAATTAAAAGAAAAGACACCTATTATTCCCTGAATCATGGTTAGAAAACCAATTAAAAGCTTCATCATTCTACCTTTATTAATCATTTTAACAACAGCCACTACTGGCGCTGTTTACGCTCAGAATGCTGAAAAGATAAAACTAAAACATGGCTCACACCGTGAGGGTAAACGTACCGATGCCATCATGCAAAAATGGAGAGGCAATGGACTTGGGCAGTTTATTCACTGGGGTTTGTATGCTATTCCGGGTGGAGAATGGAATGGTAAACAATATAATGGTGCCGCAGAGTGGATCCGGTCCTGGAATGAAATGCCCAAACCGGCTTATGATTCGCTAATTTATAAGTTTAATCCCGTTAATTTCAATGCTGATCAGTGGGCTGCGATTGCAAAGGATATGGGAGCCAGATATGTAACCATTACCACCAAACACCATGATGGTTTCTGTTTATGGCCTAGTAAATACACATCGTATACAGTAGCCAATTCTCCATGGAAAAAAGACATCATGAAACCGTTGGTTGATGCTTATGATAAGGCAGGGATAGATGTGATCTTATATTTCTCTATTATGGACTGGAATCATCCGGGATGGCGTTATGATATCAAAACCAGGGCGGATAGTATCGCCTTTGAGGGGTTCAAAAAATTTACACGTAATCAGCTAATAGAATTATTGACTATGTATCCAAAAGCTAAAGGACTATGGTTTGATGGCACCTGGGATAAATCATGGATAAAGCAGGCGAAGTTTGCTGATGAACTGGAAGCCGAAATGCGAAAACTTCGCCCTGGTTTGATTATTGGCAGTCGTTTTAGAGCGGATGAATATGGAAAACGCCATTTTGATTCGAACAACGTACTTATGGGAGATTATGAACAAGGATGGGAGCGTAAACTACCAAATACGATTGCTGATGTACATGGAAACGACTGGGATTGCGTAATGACGATTCCAGAAAATCAATGGGGGTACAATAAAGCATGGAAGGGACATATTAAAACTTCAACTGAGTTAATAGAGATGACAGCAAAAGCTGTTTCATTGGGTGGGAATTTTGTGCTGAATTTTGGCCCCAAAGGAGACGGTTCTATCCGTGACCAGGAGAAAAGGCTTGCTTTGGAGATAGGCGACTGGATGAAAGTTAACAATGAGGCAATATATAATTGTGGATATAGTGGTTTAGAGAAACAAGACTGGGGCTATTCAACAAAAAAAACAGGTATTGATAAGATATATATGGTGGTCTTTAACATTCCGGTATCAGGCGCTTATCGTGTTAAATTACCTGCTAAAACTGCGATTGCCAAATCTTATCTGCTTGCCGACCAGAACCAGGTTTTAAAAGTAGAAGAAGTGCACACCAATGAATACTTTGTTTATGCCAACGCCGCTAATCAGCGTAAACCCTTTGTGATTGTTTTGGAAACAAAGAAAAAGGAGCGCAGTGGTGAAAATAATTATGATAAAGCCAAAACATGAGAAGAAGAAAATTTATAGAAGCGATGTCATTTGCAACGGCAGCCGGCGTAGTGAGTTCAACACAACTTTTGGCTGCTGAATACAAAGCTAATCGCTTAGGCCCATATAGGAATGACCGGGAATACTGGTGCGAGCTTTTATATAAAATTGCCAGCCCGGTGGTTTCCAATCTGGCCAGCGGAACATTGAAGAAAAATATGCCGCTTGAGAAGTCGCCGACTTTTGATTCCAGATCGTTAAGTGTTACCTACCTTGAAGCGGTAGGTCGAACTTATGCGGGGATTGCCCCGTGGATTGCGCTGCCAGATGACAATACCAGGGAAGCTGTATTGAGAAAAAAACTGAGAGCAGACGCTATTACTGGTTTAAACAAATGCTTTGATCCATCAAGCCCCGATCTTTTAAATTTCTCAAAGGACTATCAGCCTATTGTGGATTCTGCTTACCTGGCGCAGGCATTTTTAAGGGCACCAAAGGCTTTATGGGAGCCTCTTGATTCATTAACTAAGCAACGGATCGTATCCTCATTTAAATCACTGAGGAACAGAAAGCCATTTAACAGTAACTGGTTATTGTTTGGCGCTATTACGGAAGCATTTTTGCTTTCTATTGGAGAGGAATATGACCATGTCCGGATAACAAATGGAGTTGATAGCCTGAATGACTGGTACAAAGGCGATGGATGGTATGGCGATGGACCTAATCTGGCATTTGATTATTACAATTCCTTTGTAATACATCCAATGATGGTTGATACGCTTCGGCTTTTAGTTGATCATAAGCTAGCAGAAGAGAAAAGCTATGAGCTTGCATTAATCAGAATGCAACGTTATGCAGTAGGCCAGGAAAGAATGATTTCTCCGGAAGGTACTTACCCTCCAATTGGCCGTTCCATTACTTATAGGACCGGTGCTTTTCAGGCCTTAAGTCAGATTGCCCTAATGGAAAAGCTTCCTGAATCTATTTTGCCAGCACAAGTTCGGTGTGCATTAACAAAAGTTAAACAGAATATGTATAGTATACCAGGAACTTTTGATAAGAATAACTGGCTAACTCTGGGTTTTTGTGGACATCAACCAGATATTGCTGATTACTATACATCCACAGGTAGCCTTTATATGGCTACGCTTTCATTTTTGCCATTGGGCTTACCTGAAACTAATTTGTTCTGGACACAAGCACCTGCAGACTGGACTGCAAAGAGCGCCTGGAGCGGTAAGTCTTTTCAAAAAGATTATCATGTAGATTATTGATGGACTTTTTGGTGGACTTCCTTTAATATTAATAAGGGTAATTGCGTATTCAAAGCAAGTTTTCTTGTCATGCTTTTATGAAATAGCCCCTCAAAGAAGCCATACGTTTTTGCAACTATTATGACTATACCTGAGGCATGCTGTTTTGCAAACTCCATGATTCCTAATGCAACGTCCGGATTATCTGTATAGTGGTATTCCGGCGTTTCATTATCCCATAACTTGTGAAGGTTATATTGTTCTATAATGCGATCAGGATTAAAATGAGCTGATTCATTATGATCAACGTTTAGCAGGAGAAGCCTGGTGTTTAAAGCATGCATAAATGACTTTATGGTATTTACCGGGCTGGTTTCGTTTACTTCTTTCAAATCACAGCTTAACACCATGTTTTTTATAGTTGTGTAACTCGACTCATTAGGAATAACAAGAATGGGCATTGATACGCTTTTAACAATGCTTATTGTGTTACTACCTATTAAGGCGGTAAGTCCTCTGCTTTTCCCTGTAATGCCGATAACTACAAAAGGATCTGGGTATTGCTTTGAAAGCTGTTCTAAGCCCATTATTATGGGACTGTCGTCGGTAAAGATTTCGATAGCGGTATCTTCTGCACACAGATCCGAAATTGCCGTTTTTACATTATTAAGAGATGTGATGCTTTTCTCATGTAAAATGTGTGCATCTCTATTCTCAGGAAATGGAATCTCGGTAGCAATAGGTAATTCATAGGAGTGATATAGCAAGATTTGTTTAGCATGAAGCTGTTTACTTAACGATGCTGCATACCGTGCTGCATTTAATGCAGATGCAGAGAAATCAGTGGCAATGATGATCGTTTTCATGAATTCGCTCCCTATTCGCCTCTTGATAACAATTATAGTGAGCAGAATGTTTTACTTTTCTAAAAAGCAGGACTGAGTAATCACACAGGTTGTGAGAAACTTATAACTACTTATTGTGAAAGATATTTCACAGGTATGTGCAATAAACTGTGAACTTTTTACAAAATGGTTTACAACTAGTTAAAGTATGGTTCACGGATTATAATAAGTGTGTAAATTCATATCATAGTATTTAATCAAACATTTATTGTGTTTAATTTAAATTATATTTTATGAATCTAAAATGCCTCTTATGTTACTTAATATTAATTATGTTAAGTGGCTGTTCCAGACAAAGAAATTTAGTTTATTTCAGTGATCTTAAAGGAGCCAGCGAAAGTAGTTCACAGGTTTTAGATGCCGGAGAGCCCACCATACTTCAAAATGACGTGCTGGGTATTACAGTTAATAGTACCAGCCCCGAATCTAATATTTTATTTGCTTCTGTTCCAAGTAATCCAACAGTAGGTGGAATATACGAAAGAGAAGGTTACAGGGTGAATAAACAAGGATTTGTGAAGTTCCCTGTTTTGGGTCAAGTCAAATTACAAGGTTTAACTGTAGGGCAGGCACAGGCATTAATGGAATCTGAACTTAATAAGTATGTGAAGAATGCCATTGTAAATATCAAGTTTATGAATTTTAGAGTGACCGTAATCGGAGAGGTTAACCACCCCTCAACTTTTACAGTAACCAGTGAGAAAATAAATCTGCTCGAAGCACTTGGCTTAGCGGGCGATATGACACCTTACGGCAAAAGAGAAAATGTTTTACTGATAAGAGAATTGGATGGACAGAGAAGGATGGAGCGGGTAAACCTGAATAGCAAAGACGTGCTTAATTCTCCGTACTTCTATTTAAAGCAAAATGATGTAATCTATGTGGAGCCTGATAAAGCAAAATCAGTTGAAGTAAGTAGTAACAACCGATTAATGCCACTAATTGTTGCAGCAATCTCTGCTGTGGCGGTATTGGCGACAACTTTTTTGAATAAGTAAGGCAGTGTTAATCTTTTAAACTTATTGTGATGGCTTACAACAAACAAAATCCGACGAACAGCCCCGACGTAAAGGCTCAGATTATGAAATATGCTAAGTATTGGTATTTCTTTGGACTTGCACTACTGCTGGGCTTAGGTGGGGCGTGGTTTTATCTTCAAACTCAGGTACCTAAATATAAGGTCACCAGCTCACTGCTTGTTCAGGACGACTCGAAAGGGGATGGTCTGTTAAAAGGAACCGCTTTCAGTGATTTGAATATGTTTAAGACCTCTAAAACTGTTGATGATGAAATGGAGGTGATGCGATCAAGAGATTTGATTTATAAGGTGTTATCTGATCTTAAAATGAATGTGAGGTATCATTATAATCTTCCTTTAAAAATACAGGAATTGTATGGTAAAAACCTGCCAATGGAAGTTGTGGTAGATAAGCTTACCGATAAAGCACGTGCCTTAAAGCTTACTTTAAGAGCTATAAATAATGACCAGTTTGTTTTAGGGGAAAAAGACAAGGAAACCATTTACAGATTCGGTAATAAAATAACACGCCCACAATTCACTATTGTCGTTCAAAAGGGGGAAGGCTTTGAGGTTTCAGGTAAAACTATACATTTTGGCTTTGTAGATCTTTATCAGTTAGCGCAGGCGTACAGTTCCAGTGGCCTGGTTATTTTGCCAGTAATTAAAGATGCTAACACAATTGTTCTTAGTGTTTTGGATGCTATACCTCAACGCGGGGTTGATATGTTGAATACGCTGATCTATAGGTATAACCTGGAGAACGTAAGCAATAAAAATTTAATGGCTTTAAATACCATCAAGTTTATTGATGGTAAATTAAAAATGCTGACCAGTAATTTATCGGGAGTTGAACAAGACGTAGAAAACTACAAAAGAAACAATAGGATTACTGAATTGAGTGCAGATGCACAGATGAACTTACAGTCGTCGGGTAATTATAATGATCAGCTGTCGACAAGCGAAGTACAGTTGAGTCTTATTCAATCTATAATTTCTTATCTGAAAAATGCAGATAGTGAGTTTGAATTGGTACCCAGCACATTGGGTTTAAAGGATCCAACCTTGCTAAATCTGACAGAAAAATATAATAATCTGCAGATTGAAAGACAAAAGCTGTTACGCAATAGTAGCGTTAGCAATCCCTTGGTGATCAATCTTACTGAGCAACTAACCAGCTTAAAAGGCAGCTTGCTAGAGAACCTTAGTATGATAAGAAGAGGGTTAACTTTAGAGAAAAATAAATTAAACAGCAAATCATCGCAGTTTGCGGCTAAATTAAATAGTGTTCCGGTTATAGAACGGGGGCTGTTGGAAAGAAGCAGGGAACAGAGTGTTAAGACAACGCTTTATCAATATCTGCTTCAAAAGAGAGAAGAAACAGAACTTTCCCTGTCTGCCACTATTCCAACTTCTCAAATCATAGACAGACCTGCATACAATCCTACTCCTGCAAAACCAAAAGTACAAATGATTTACATGCTGGGGATGATAGCCGGCTTATTTGTTCCATTTTCTGTAATCTATGTTAAAGATAAAATGAACAATAAGGTGAAAGATATTTATGATGTAGAATACATCGCTATAAATGGAAAGATTCTGGGAGAACTTAGTCATAAAGCAATAGGAGAGTCTATTGTAGTTCATAAAGATAAAAGCACCACTATATCTGAACTATTCAGGTACATCAGGTCGAATCTGCAATTCATGAATACGAATAAGAGCAACAAAGTTCTGTTGGTAACTTCTACCACAAAAGGCGAGGGTAAGACTTTTTTTAGCATCAACCTGGGCATTACCTTGTCGCTGGTTGAAAAAAAGGTTGCGATACTGGAGTTTGATTTGCGCAAGCCCGATTTGCTGAATAACATGAACATAAAAACGAAATTGGGCTTATCTGATTATTTAAAATCGGAAACCATGGTTATTGATGACATTTTGATAAAAGCCCCTCAATCGGATAACTTATATGTGATTGG
>Ga0157373_10000252_pt1 | contig 43676 bp, 40 predicted proteins | sample C65metaG_FD_113460 | JGI IMG/M metagenome (GOLD analysis project Ga0157373, IMG submission 113460) | Corn rhizosphere microbial communities from Kellogg Biological Station, Michigan, USA - C6-5 metaG | ecosystem: Host-associated > Plants > Roots > Rhizosphere > Soil | place: USA: Michigan... | reverse complement strand
TGAACATCATAATCTTGTTGAGGTTAAGCCCCAGTTTCAGGTAGATGGCTCGTGCCCGTTCGGGAGTGGCTATCACAATGTCGGCGCCATCAGCCAGGGCGTTCATCTGCGTTTCGGTTCCCGGCGTATTATATAACTCAACAATGCGGATGGATTCGTTTTTGTTTAACAAAGCAAATTGAGCCGACACCGCTTCTACGCGTTCTTTATCGGGTACCAGTATCAGCGCGCGGGGTGCTTCCTCAAAGCCATATTTTAACCGGGCCAAAACACCCAGTACGTAAGCAGTGGTTTTGCCGCAGCCTTCGGGGCCAACGATGATCACATCCTGACCGCCCACAATACGCGATAAGGTTTTAGCCTGTATTTGTTTAGGGCTTAGAAAGCCGGCGTCGGTTACCGAGCGTTGTAATTGCTTGGTTAATTTTAATTTTTCGGGCCACATAGGGCAAAGGTACGGTTTTAACGGTCGCCCGCACAGGGGCTGTGTTTATAATTAGTTAGGCTGTGGCTGTGATAAAAAACTTAATTTTGCGTACTACGATAAAAGCAACAAGGTTATGAGCAATAACGATATAATGAAAAAACTGCGTGTGGCGCTTTCGCTTCGCGATGATGATATAGTGGAAATATTAGCGCTTGCCAATTTTAAAACCACCAAAACCGAGCTGAGCGCTATCTTCAGGAACGAAGATCATCCCAATTTTAAACCTTGTGGCGACCAGATATTGCGTAATTTTTTAAACGGACTGGTTATTTATAAACGTGGCCCCAAACCCGAAAATGATAAAAAGCCATAGCAATGATTTGTCAATGTTAAATAGTATATTTAATCATTAATTAGCAGTTGTCTTTATAAACCTGATCAATGTGTAATGATCAATGTAAGTGACTTTAATTTAACCGATTACTTATTTAATGTATCAAAAAACTTCAACTGTCTGACAGATGAAAGCGGGAATATTATTATTGCCAACCAGGCCTTTTGCCATGGGGTAAATATTTTCAAATTTGAATCGACGTCTAAAAATTTTCTCAACTTTGTTCATCCTGATGATAAACAAGAAACCTTTAACTGGATAAATAAGATACTGGCCCTAAACGCGCGTACCGACGTAGAGATACAATACCTGGCGGGTGGAGGTAGGTTTGAATGGATGTCATGGTCGGCAATCAAACTTCCGGATAAGTCTTTGCTTTATTTTTCGGGCCGCAGTATCAAAGACCTGAAAGCCCGCGAAGAAAAGTTGAATGCTTTTTTGAACGACTATCAAAAGATATTCGAGTCATCGCTGGATGTGATATGTAGTATTGACGCGGACGGCAATTACATCCGTTTAAATAAGGCCGTATACCAAATGTGGGGTTACAGACCCGAAGAACTTTTGGGTACCAATTATCTCGATTACATTCACCCTGACGATAAAGTGAACACGATTACCGCTACCGAAAAAGTTAAAGCAGGCAAAGTGATAACCAATTTCGAGAATCGTTTTATCCACAAAAATGGCGAAGTACGGTATATTACATGGTCGGCCACATGGTCTGAAAGTGACCGGGTTATTTTCTCAGTGGCCCGTGATATTACCGAACTAAAAATGCAGCAGGAAGCTACCTTGATGCACGAACGCCGGCTCGAATCGTTAGTTCAAAGCGGATCTGATTTGATAGGTATCATATCGGCCGACCAGACGTATACCTATGTAAGCCCTTCTGTGAAAACGACTTTGGGTAAACAGCCCGAAGATTATATTGGTAAAACACCGTATGATTTTATACATCCGGATGATGTACATATTATTGATAAAGCGTTTCAAGATATCTTAATCTACAAGAAGATCAACGTACCTGTTCACCGTTATCAGGACAGTGAAGGTAAATGGCGCTGGCTGCAAACCATAGCCACCAATTGCATTGATGATCCGGCAATTAATGGTTACATCTGCAACACAACTGATATTACGCTGTTAAAAGAACGCGAACTGCGCATTATCGAACAGAACGAAAAATTAAAGGAAATAGCCCAGATCAACTCGCACGAATTGCGTAAACCGGTTGCCAGCATTTTAGGCATCATGCAACTGATGAACGAGGAAGTGATTAAAGATGAACTGAATATCACTATCCTCGGCCATTTAAAAACACTCACCAACGAGCTCGACGATATTATTAAACGGATCATCGATAATGCGCATGATGATGAGCCAGCTGAGAAAGTTTGATCTCTACTCCGATTCCTCTTCGCCTTTTTCGCCCAATTCAACAATATCTCCTGTTTTAAACAGAATAGCCTGCAGGGTTTTTCGCCATACGGGTTTTTGTCGCAGTAAAAATTCCAGATCCATACCGAAGTGTTTAAATTCTTCGTGCTGAGCGTTTTGCATAATGGCTTTGGCCGTTTTGTTTTTTTCAACTGATATGCGCTGCTCGTACCAGTTAATAGCTTCGGCTTCTTCGGTGAGCGATACGATCATGCGGGCAAAGGTGCGTGTTTCTTCAGACAGTTCGTTGGCGGGTTCGTGATATTGATCAAATGACATTGGTTGAATGGTTTTGGAGTTTCAACAAAGGATGTGCTACATTTGTTTACAAGCAATCGCAAACAAATATGAACAAACCCGAAGTATGGCAGCGTGGCCCGGTTGAAGGTGTACCGCCTTTATTGCAACCTGTAGCGCATGCGTTATTACAGGCCCGGGAAGAAGTGGAGCAACTAATGGAGGGTTTTCCGGATAGGTTACTGTGGGAAAGTCCGGCCAATATGGCTTCCCCTGCATTTCACCTGGAACACATGCGTGGCGTGATGGATCGCCTGTTTACTTATGCCCGGGCCGAAGCGTTGAACGATGAGCAACTGAATTACCTGCGAGCGGAAGGGAAGCAATATCTGGATGATGAGGTTTGCAAAAAATTGGTAGCAGCATTTGGTAAGCAGGTAGATAAAGCTGTCGAACAATTGGAACACACTGATCCGACAACATTAACCGATGCCCGTGGGATAGGCCGGGCTCAAATACCTACAACTGTTATTGGCTTGCTTTTTCATACCGCTGAACATGTAATGCGTCATACCGGACAGTTACTGGTTACGGTAAAGGTGCTATTGTATCAATAAGCGCCTGCTAAATAAAACAAATCCGAAATTACACAGTATCTCGTTTGTGCTCGGAAGTAGTATGGAACTCAACATCCGGGAAATCGCGCTTGGCCAGGTTGATCATAAAGTCGTTATCGGCTAAAAATACCGGGTTACCTTCTTTATCCATGGCGATGTTATGAGCACGGCGGTGCATAATCTCGTCAAGCTTCTTTTTATCGGTTGATGTTATCCAGCTTGAGCGTTTAAAAGTAAGCAACCTAAACGCGGCCTTAGCGCCATATTCGTGCTCCAGGCGGAAAGCGATCACCTCAAACTGAAGTTCGCCCACCGTGCCTATAATTTTGCGATTACCGGGTTGCTGGATAAACAACTGCGCAACACCTTCTTCGGTAAGCTGTTGGATACCTTTTTCCAGCTGTTTCGAGCGCAGCGGGTCGCGGTTTTCCAGCTCTTTAAATATTTCTGGCGAGAAGCTTGGTATGCCTTTAAACTGCAATTGCTCGCCTTCAGTAAGCGTATCGCCAATTTTAAAGTTACCGCTATCATACAAACCCACCACATCGCCCGGCCAGGCTTCTTCAACCAAACTTTTTTCGTTGGCCATAAAGTCCATCGGGTTGCTGAATTTCAGCTTCTTCTGCAAACGTGTATGGTAATAAAACTTGTTTCGCTCAAATTTGCCCGAGCAGATACGCAGGAACGCGATACGGTCGCGGTGATTAGGATCGAGGTTGGCATGTATCTTGAAAACAAAGCCGGTAAAAGGTTTTTCGGTCGCTAAAACCTCCCTGGTCTCGGCTTCGCGGCTTTTGGGGCTTGGAGCTATATTGATGAATGTATCCAGCATCTCGCGGATGCCGAAGTTATTAATGGCACTGCCGAAAAATACCGGCGCCAGCAAGCCTTCCAGGTACATATCCTTATCCAGTTCGCCGTAAATGCCGCCTACCAATTCCAAATCATCTTTCAGGGTAGATAACTCTTTGGGTTTTAAATGCTCGGTGAGTTTTGCATCATCCAAGTCGCTTACTTCGATAAACGACTCGGTAATGCGTGTTTTATCCGGATCGAACAGGTTAAGCTGGTTGTTGTAGATATTATAAACCCCTTTAAAAGTATAACCCTGCCCGATGGGCCATGAAAGCGGGCAAAGGCTGATGTTCAGTTCTTTCTCAATCTCATCCAGCAGATCGAAGGTGTCTTTACCTTCACGGTCCATCTTGTTGATGAAAACGATAACCGGCGTATTGCGCATGCGGCAAACGCTCATCAGTTTTTTGGTCTGCTCTTCCACACCTTTTACGCTGTCGACCACCAAAATAACGCTGTCGACCGCCGATAGCGTGCGATAGGTATCCTCGGCAAAATCCTTGTGGCCAGGAGTATCCAATATATTAATACGTTTGTCTTTATACTCAAAACCCATTACCGAGGTAGTCACCGAAATACCACGCTGTTTCTCGATCTCCATAAAATCCGAAGTATTGCTTTGGTTGGCTTTGTTTCGTTTAACAGCACCGGCAGTATTGATAGCGCCGCCAAAAAGCAGGAATTTTTCGGTTAAGGTATTTTTACCGGCATCGGGGTGACTGATAATGGCAAATGTTTTTCTTTTCTCTATCTCGGGGTTAACCATAAACGCGTATGAGGGCTTGCAGCCTGTTTAAATAAGGGTGCAAAGATACAGTTTTATGATTACACTGATAGAGAATGATTATACCGATTAAGGTTATATTTGGCTTTATGAAAAAACTGTTTACAGCAATAATACTTTGTCTGATCGTTTCATCAACCTTCGCCCAACCCAAACCCGCCTTTAAAGTAGTACCCTTAGGTGTTTACGGCGGCAGCGATGAGAGCAATCTTTCCGCCTATATGCTTGCGCCCGTATCCTCAAATGCCTATATCTGCCTGGATGCCGGTACACTACATGCAGGGATCGAAAAAGCGGTTAGCAATAGGGTGTTTACTGTACCTGCAGATACGATTTTAAAGCGCTATATCAAAGGCTATTGCATATCGCATCCGCATCTGGATCATTTGGCAGGTATGGTCATTAACTCGCCCGATGATGCGCCTAAAAATATTTATGCTTTACCGTATACCATCGGTGTTTTGCGTGACAATTATTTCACATGGAAAAGCTGGGCAAACTTTGGGAGTGAGGGTGATAAGCCTGTACTGAACAAATATCATTATATACCACTTGTACCAAGTGCTAAAACTTCGTTAGAAAATACAACCATGACCGCACAGGCATTTGTACTGAGCCATGGCAACCCATACGAAAGTACCGCTTTTTTAGTGGCTAACAATGGTAATTACATGCTTTACCTCGGCGATACCGGAGCGGATGAGATAGAGAAGTCGACAAGGCTGCACGAACTTTGGCAATACATAGCACCGTTGATCAAAAATCACACATTAAAAGGCATGATGATTGAGGTTTCGTTTCCAGATGAACAACCAGTTAAATTATTGTTCGGGCACCTTACGCCACATTTGTTGATGCAGGAAATGACCACTTTGGGTAAACTAACTGGTACCGAGGCCATGAGAAATTTCCCGGTAGTCATTACCCATATCAAACCCGCCGGACATCACGAGGCCGAAATTAAAAAACAATTGATAACGCAAAACGCACTAGGCTTAAAACTTGTTATGCCGGTTCAGGGTAAGCTGCTCGAATTTTAGCGTAAAAAATATTTTACTTATGGAATTGTTGCTAAGGCTGCATCATAGGAGATATAATTATTTATTTTTATATCCGTATGATGCCTAAACCTATGATCAGAAGAATTGTTCTTTCTTTTTTCCTGCTTTGCTTTTTTCACGCCGCCTTCGCGCAAGACTATCAAAAAATCACTGCCCGTATCGATTCGTTCGCCAAAGGCTTTTTGCCAAAGTCAGCCCTGGCCGAAGTTGATAAACTGGATGCCAAGGCTCATGCCGAAAAAAATGCACCGATGCAAATACGTGCGGCCCTGTACCGTATGACTTTTCAATCGCAAACCGAAGAAAACTCCATAGTAGCCATTATTAACAGATTAAAGCAAGATATAAAACAGGCAGAATATCCGGCTAAACCTATCCTTCAATCGCTGCTGGCATCCATGTACTGGCAATACTACCAACGAAACTTCTGGCAGTTTTCGCAGCGTACCAAATTAGAGAGGTCCGGCGATGATTTTACCAAATGGGATCTGCAAACCATCTTAGCCGAGATATCCCGCAATTATGATCTTTCATTGAGCGAGTGGCAGCGGGAACAGAATACGCCTATTGAACAAATAGAGGACATATTAACCGGCAGCGAGGATACACGTTATTTACGCCCGACTTTATATGACCTGCTGGTACAACAGGCATTCGATTTCTACCTTTCCGATCAGGCTACGCTCAATAAACCCAAAGACCCATTCGCGCTTACCGATCCAAAACTATTTACTGATAGCAGGATGTTTGCCAGTTTAAAAATTGCTACTACGGATACCGCGGCCATTGCCTACAAAGGGATGCGATACTTACAGCAGGCATCGTTGTTCCACCTGAAGGGCGACAAAGAAGAAGCATTGGCCGATATTGACCTGAAACGTTTAGAATTTTTATATCGTCATGCCGCTTTAAATGATAAGGACTCGCTTTATCTGAATGCAGTGCGCGGGGTTGCTAAACGTTTTTCGACAAAGCCAATCAGCGCTGAAGGCTGGGCAGTATGCGGCAAATACTTTTTTGATAAAAATGATTTTAAAAGCGCTTATGCCTATTTTAAAAAGGCCGCTGAGTTGTATCCCGAAAGCATAGGAGGTAAAAACAGTACACAAAAGCTGGTTGAAATACAGCAAAAACAACTTTCGTTAACGTTTGAAGAAGTTAACATGCCCGATAAACCTTCCTTAGCGCTCATCAACTACCGCAATGTAAAAGTGGCCAGGGTAAGCGTATACAAATTATCGATAGCGCAGTATACCCAAATGACCAGGATACCTTCGGATATAAACCGTTATAACTATGGGTTAAACATCCTCGCTTCAGATTCGGCTTTTAAATATCTGGCCAAATTTAAGCCGGTAATTAGCGAAACGCTTAATCTGCCAGGTACGGATGATTATAATCGCCACAGCACGGAGTTTAAAATTGATGCCTTACCATCGGGCCACTATGTTTTAACGGTTCGCGATGAGCAATCGGATGATAAGGGAACTATGCAACTGGCCGGCTTTAAATTATGCAAGCTAAGTTTTGTTACAAGGGCGCTGGACCGCAATCGCGTTGAGATACAAGTGGTAAACCGTACCACCGGTCAACCTGTGTCTGATGTGCAGGTTACTGCCGATGAAACCCAAAATGGTATAAGTGATAAACAAGGAAAATGTTATTTTAATATCTCATCATCGCGGTTTGGCCAATATGCGGTTAAACTGACTACTGCTACCGATACTTTATATACCAGAACTAATACTTATGGCGGTTTGGGCGATCAAACATCAATCAGTACAATATTATTTACTGACAGGGGTATGTACCGTCCGGGGCAAACCGTGTATTTTAAGGGCCTGCACCTTAAGCGTGCAGACGGAAAAAACAGTATTTTGCCAGCCACCTCTTTAACTGTTACCATCAAGGATAACAACAATAAACAGCTTACAGATATCCCGGTAACGACCAATGATTTCGGTACATTCGCAGGCTCGTATACTTTGCCCGCAAATATTTTAAATGGTGGCGTCAGTATTAGTACCGGCAACGGAGCGGTTTACGTGCGTGTTGAAGAGTACAAACGCCCAACTTTTCAGGTAAATATTTTACCCATTGGCGAAACCTATAAGCCGAATGATTCAGTACATGTAAAAGGGAAAGTAACGGCTTTTTCGGGCTATGGCATATCGCAGGCGCGGGTAGCTTATCGTATTACACGCAATATTGTATACTCGCCTTATAACTGGTATTTGCAACGTAGCCTGGGTTATACAGGCGGTAATACCGAATTAGTAACAGATACCGTTAAAACCGATGATCAGGGTAATTTTGAGATCAGGTTTAAGGCAACTACCAACCCACAAGCCGAGCTGAAAAAATTAACCCACCAATATTACGTCAATGTTGATGTAACGGATGCAAGCGGCGAAACACGGTCAGTGAACAGCTCAGTAAAAGTTGGCGTCAACAATATTAATATCGTAAGCTCTGTTGTAATACAAACAGCTGATTCGATACGTTTTACCGGGTATCTTACTAATCTTAGTAATTCGATGATAAAGGGTACTATGCAGGTAAAAGTTTATGCCTTGTGGACGCCCGGGCAAGTTTTTAAAGCGAGATTCTGGAACAAACCCGACCAACATATCCTAACACCGGATCAGTTTAAAAAAGATTTCCCGGATTATGCTTATGATAATGAAGACGAACAGAACCACTGGCCGCTTAAAGCTAAGGTGGCTGAGTTGAACATGCCTGTTGATAAGCAGAAGGTATATTTTAACCTGGATATGCTTAAAAAGCAGCCATCGGGTAGTTATAGAATTGTGATCGACGCTAAAAACGAACAGGGCGATACCGTTTCGGCGATACAGTACTTTTACCTGATGAATGAACCCGCGAAACCAGATAAGATGAATGACTGGGTCAGGCCGGTTAATATACAGGCATCAGCGGAAAAACCTGCTGAATTTTTACTTGGAACCGGTAAACAGTCGCAGATATTGATGGAGAAGTTTGTGGATATGAAAAGAGTTTCGTTTGAATGGTTAAGCATACCGGCGGGTAAGCCACGTTTGATAAAAGTACCTGTTGAAGCTGGCCAGAAAGGCATAAGTGTGCATTTTTTAATGGTTGCCGAAAACAGATCGTATACATCGCAGCAACGGATATATAATCAAAACGAACAAGATATACTGAATATGCGGCTGATCACTTTCAGAAATATTTTACAGCCCGGCGAGAAGGAACAGTGGAAACTGCAGATATCGGCCAAAAATGATGAAAAACTATCTGCCGAATTACTGGCAAGTTTGTATGATGCCTCGCTGGATGACCTCGGACAAAGAACCTATTGGAACACCAGTGTAAATGTATATTGGAATATGGGAGCAAACTGGAACCTGTTCTCTAATGATGCCGAAACTACTAACCCGCTTCGGTATACCGAGGTTTCTTATGGTTGGAGTACGCCTTTGTACGAACACCTGAACTTGTTCGGTTATAATTATTATGGCGGGTACAATTATGCATACCGATCGTTTATAAATGGAAAAGCTGCTTATTACAAAGCGGATAAGGCTGAATACGGGGCCATGCATTACGACGCGATTGAAAGACAGGATATAACCGGCTCGGTAGCCGAGTTAAGAGAAGTTGCCATTGGCGAACCGGTAGGAAACGCGACAATTACCATACGCGGAGCTTCCACCCTGAAGGGTAAGGATTTCGCTGCCGCTGAAACTAATTTACCTGCGGATATATTGAAGAATGTTCAGGTGATAGATGATTATGGTGATCAGGTAGGATACGGGAGTTCTAAATTATTAAACATTGCTACCCGTAAAAATTTCGACGAGACCGCCTTCTTCTATCCGCAATTGCATACCGACGAACACGGTGAAATACTGATCGATTTTACCATCCCCGAATCGTTAACCAAATGGAAGTTCAGGGCATTTGCCCATACCCGGGATCTGAAAACCGGGTATATCGAAAAGGAGATCATCACCCAAAAAAAATTGAGTATAACAGCCAATATGCCGCGTTTTTTACGCGAGGGCGATACTGTAACAGTTTCGGCCCGCCTGGCCAACCTGGTGAATACTGCTTTAAAGGGTAAAGTAGCCTTGCAATTATTCAACGGCATTAATATGCAGCCGGTACATTTGTTGGCAAACCCTGCCGATGCACAACAAAATTTCGATATCGCTTCGGTGAATACAAAGTCTGTAAAGTTTAAGCTGATCATTCCTGCGGGTTTGGATGCGCTTACCTATAAGATTACTGCCGAAGCAGGTGAGTTTACCGATGGCGAAGAAAATACCATCCCTGTATTACCAAACCGTATGCTGGTTACCGAATCGATGCCGATGATGATACGACCGGGGCAATCGCGATCATATAACTTTGAAAAGCTGGCCGCACAGCACAGTACTACGCTGAAAAGTAAAATTTTAACCCTGGAATACACGCAAAACCCAACCTGGTACGCAGTACAAGCTTTGCCTTATATGATGGAGTTTCCGTACGAATGTTCAGAACAGATATTCAGCCGGTACTATGCCAATAGCCTGGGCACTAGTTTGGTGAATAAACTGCCGGTTATTAAACAAGTGTTTGATCAGTGGAAAGCAACGAATAGTAACGAGTTGCTATCCAACCTCGAAAAAAATCAGGAACTGAAAGCTACCCTGATTGATGAAACACCCTGGCTGCGCGATGCTGTGAGCGAAACTGAACAGAAAAAACGTATTGCGTTGCTGTTCGACCTCAATAAAATGAATTATGGGTTACAGCAAAACCTGGATAAGCTGCAAAAACGCCAATTAGCTAATGGTGGCTTCCCATGGTTTGGCGGCGACAGGGCGGATAGGTACATCACCTCGCATATTCTGGAAGGTATCGGCCAGTTATATCACTTGGACATTACTGATACCAAAAACCAGCAACTGAAGGATGTGGCCGATAGAGCCATGCAATACCTTAATGGCGAATTGATTGACGACGCCAATTTTGAAAAAAAGAATAACACATACGAGGGCCGCATGGTAAGCTCGATGGAGGTTTATACCTACCTTACCCAAAGCTACTATCCAGGAATGGTACTCAACCCTGAGCTAAAAGCTTTGCGCGATAACTACCTGCATCATGCCGAAACCCAATGGAAGTATATGAGTGTTTATGAACAGGGAATGATTGCGTTAACGATGTTGCGCGATGGCAAGCCTGAGGTAACAAAAGCAATTATCCGCTCACTGCTTGAAACTGCGCAGCGCAGTGATGATATGGGCATGTATTGGGCCAAAAACCGCCTGGGTTGGTTTTGGTATCAATCGCCGGTTGAAACACAATGTTTACTGACCGAACTATTTACCGAGGCTGGTGATCACGATAAGGAGGTGGAAGAAATGAAGATATGGCTGCTGCGAAACAAGCAAACCAATAACTGGAAAACTACCAAAGCTACAGCGGCAGCCTGCTATGCCTTATTGCTAAAAAGCGGTGATTGGCTGGCCGATGAAGGTACATCGCAGATAAAATTGGGCGGCAGTAATTTATATACCTTAAAACCTGATGTAAAAGCGAACGCGGGTACAGGCTATATTAAAACCACCTGGGTTGACGCGCAGGTGAAACCCGAGTTAGGTAAGGTGGATATTAAAAATAATAGCAAAACCATTAGCTGGGGAGCGGTGTACTGGCAATACCTGGAAAACCTGGACAAGATCACGCCATCAACCGCGGAGATAACGCTCGAGCGTAAATACTTTATTCTGAAGCATACCAATACCGGCGATATGCTTATCGCTGTGGATGCGGCACATCAACCAAAAACCGGCGACCTGCTTAAAGTAGTGGTATACCTTAAAGCCGGCCGCGATTACGAATACGTGCAACTGAAGGATATGCGCCCCGCCGGCACCGAACCTGTTGATGTATTATCAACCTATAAATTTCAGGATGGGCTGTATTATTATCAGGTAACCAAGGATGTTGCCACCAATTTCTTTATCGACAGGTTAAATAAAGGCAATTACGTGTTCGAATATCGTTTACGTGTGGCGCAGCCGGGCAACTTTTCAACAGGTATTACCTCGGTGCAAAGCATGTATGCGCCCGAGTTTAATGCGCATTCGGAAGGAGCAAGGATGGTGGTAAAATGATCATGTAATTCTTAAACCGTCATTGCGAACGGTAGTGAAGCAATCTCTACACAGGACGATCGATGCATCCTATTGGACCGGATGGCGCAGAGATTGCTTTCCCGAAGCAAGTTCGGACGGGCTGTCCCTCGCAATGACGCCCTTTTATATCTTTATCCAACCCTTTTCGTTCACGCTTTTAAATACCGCGTCAATCACCTTCATGTTGCCAAGCGCATCGCTAAGCGGTGTGGGTACGGGCGTATCATCCAGTATGGCCTTTGAGAAAGCTTCACCTTGTAACGTGTACTGGTTAACTGCTTCTGTTTGTATCTCTTCGATGTTTTTATTGATCTGCAGCCATAGTTTAGCAGGTTCGCCAGCAATGGCATTTACCGGTATTTCAATCTCTAATTTGCCTTTAGTGCCGAAAATATGTATCCGTTGGTAAGGCTCCAGTTGGGTTGAGCAGGTGAAGCTGGCTGTTTTGCCGCTGCCAAAATCGAGCATACCTGAAGTAAGCGTATCAGTTTTTAAAACCGGATCGAACCGGGCGATAGCAACTACCTTTTCGGGCTCGGTACCATAAATAAACCGCGGGAAAGATATGCAATAGCAGCCTATATCCATCAAACCGCCGCCACCTGTTTCGGGTTTGTTGCGGATATTATTGGCATCAGTATTAAAATAGCTGAAGAACGCAGTGGTGGTCTTTACTTCGCCTAAAACACCCTCATCAACAATCGCTTTAGCCTTTTGCCATTGCGGGTGAAAGCGGTACATAAAGGCTTCCATCACTTTAAGCTTTGGGTATTGTTGAGCAACTGCTATCAATTTCTCTGCATCTGTGGCATCCAGACCTATTGGCTTTTCGCAAAGTACGTGTTTGCCGGCCTCAAGCGCTTTAATAGTATACGGTACGTGCAGATGATTAGGTAACGGGTTGTATATCGCGTCGATATCCGGGTCGGCCAGTAAATGCTCATAACTATTATAAGCTTTAGGTATATTTAATTCGGCAGCGGCCTCTTTAACTTTTCCCGCATCGCGCGAAGCGATGGCCGCTATCTCTATATACTGGCCTTGCTGCATGGCTGGTATAACCTGTTTGAGGCCAATTTTTGCAGTGCTTAATATACCCCAGCGTACTTTTTTCATGATGATGTGGTTTTGCTCAAAAATAGTGTTTTGTGTGGATGATCATCTATCATAAAAAAACCACTCCACTATAAAAGCGGAATGGCCCTAACAATACACAAACTTAAACTATTCCTGAACTGACCACCAGGAACAGTGCCTTGAATCCCTACTGATCGCCTAAGCTAAAGTTTACAGGGATGGTAAATTGTACCCTTACCGGTTTGCCGTTCTGGATGCCCGGTTTCCAGTGCGGCGACAGTTTCAATACCCTGATCGCTTCTTCGCCCAGGCCGGCGCCAGGGTCGCGTAATGATTTTACATCAGTCAGGCTGCCATCACGCTCCACTACAAATTGGATATATGCTTTGCCTTGTATGCCGTTTTCTTTGGCTACAGGCGGGTACTTGATATTTTTTTGCAGAAATTTGCCCAGCGCTGCTTCGCCGCCCGGATATTCGGGGTTGATCTCCACAGCGGTAAACGGTACGTCCGAATCCGATGCTTCAACCACATTCCGCACATCCGAATTGCCATGCTTTTCATCTATATCTATTGGTGCATTGGGATCACCCTTGAGATCTCTTTGACCCGGGTCTGCTTTAGCCAGGTCTTTCTCTGTTGGCGGATCCTGCTCGCGCACTTCGGGGTCGGGGCGTACAACCGGCGGTGGGAAACGTATTTCGGTAGTATGGGGCCTCGGTGCTTCATGTACCGGTGGCGGAATCACTTTCTTGGGTTCCAGCGCAGGTGGTGGCTGAAGTTCGATGTTGTGAACTTCGATCTTTGGATCGGCCTTGGGTATAAAATGCCTTACCCAATTGGCAATAGTTGGCGTAGCCAGTAAAAAAATAAAAGCGGTTATGGCGATGATAAGCGCTTTATTGGTGTTACGAGGATTTTCGCGGCGCAGCTTGTACGCGCCATAAGCCTGGTTGCGGCCGGCAAATACTACATTCAGCCACTCGGCCCTGAAAATATCAATGTTTGATCCTAACATGATTTTATGTTTTTGAAGTTTATATCCGTTATAATTAAGATGCGGCAACCGTTATTATTCCATAAATGAGTTTCAATTATCCTGATTACTAAGCGTGAAATTTACCGGTACCGTATATTGTACCCTTACGGCCACGCCATTCTGTTTGCCGGGTTTCCAGTGTGGCGACATTCTCAGTACCCTGGCAGCTTCTTCGCCGGTACCACCGCCTGGATTGCGAACTATTTTAATATCAGTAAGGCTACCATCGCGCTCCACAATAAACTGGATATAAGCTATGCCGTGTATATCACTTTCGCGCGCCATTTGTGGGTAGTGGATGTTTTTTTGCAGGAATTTGGTAAACGCCGCCTCGCCACCAGGGTATTCGGGGTTAAACTCGGCTATAGCGAAAACCTCGTTACCAGTGCCCGTTGCTTCGCCTAAACCTGTTCCGCCTGGAGTTCCGGTTGATGATCCTGTACCCGGAATGCCTATACTTGCGCTGCCAGGCTGGTGTGTGCCGGTAATATTCTCAGAACCTATATCGGTTTTTGCTATTGCGGCATCAGTTGGTGGCTCAACGGCAGCGGTAGTAGTGGGCACATAGGCAACATAGCGGGTAACATTGTTTATTGGTTTAACTGTTGCTTGTTGTACCTGCTTACCGGATTGTGTTTGTGGCTTAGGTTGTATTACCTTATAAATCTTTGTAAGGTCGACGGTTATTTTATGGTCAATCGCCCGGGGATCTGGTATCGTAACCGGCTTACTAAACTTGTTAATGATGACAGGTATCGCCATCAACAATAAAAAACCGCTTAAGGCAATGGCCATTGCCATGTTAGTTGTGCGGGCGTTATCCTTACGCAACTGGTAGGCGCCGTATGCTTGGTTGCGATTGGCAAAAACTACATTCAGCCACTCTGGCTTAAAAATGTCAATGTTGTTCGCTGTCATCTCTATAAGTTTTAGGTAAATAATTGGGTTGATTATGTATTCTGCATATAGGATGCATCATGCATATGGATTTCCATAAGCCATAAAAAAAAATTATTTTGTTGCCCTTAATGAAATTCTTAAAAGGCTCAAAAAAATCACTGGATAGCGACGAAAAGCTGCTGCTTGAATACCGGCAAACGGGCGATATGGCCGCGCTTGCCGTTTTGTATCAGCAGTACATGCATTTGGTTTTTGGTGTTTGCCTTAAATATTTAAAAGATGAGGAGTTGAGTAAGGACGCGGTAATGCAGATATTTGAGGAGCTTATCGTTAAAGTAACTAAGCACGATATTAAACAGTTTAAAAGCTGGTTATATGTGCTTAGCCGTAATTATTGCCTGATGCAGCTACGATCAGGCAAAAAAATGCAGACCGAGGCTTTAGACGAGGTTATGGAATTGGCCGGGGATTTGCATCCTGATAATGAGCGTGAAGAAGATTTGACAGCTTTGGAACGTTGTAAAGAGAAACTGCCATCGGCACAAAAACTGAGCATTCAATTATTTTATATTGAAGAGAAGTGTTATAAAGAGATTGCCGATGATACCGGATATACCCTGAACGAAGTGAAAAGCTATATCCAGAATGGAAAACGAAATTTGAAAATTTGCCTGGAGAAAAACCGTGAGCGCTAATAAATCCGACATATCGCAACTGCGCAAGTACCTAAACGGCGAGCTTAATGCTAAAGCTATGCACCGGTTGGAGCGCGAGGCGCAGGACGATCCGTTTTTAATGGACGCGCTGGAAGGGTATGGGCTTTCGAATAACGATCAGCAGGATAATTTAGCCGAACTGCAACAGCGGCTTGCCGACAGGGTGGCGCCCAAAAAGGAGCGCAGCATTTTGCTATGGCGGGTATTACCTATAGCGGCTTCATTACTTATCGCGCTTACTATTGGCTATATGTTGTTTAAACCAACCAGTGACAAGCAAAAAGCTGCAATGCCTTTAGTTAGCTCATCAACACCACCGGCACCCGCTGATAAGGTTAACGTGCAGCCCGACAGTGCGAAAAAAACTGTATCTGCAAGCTCTATACTTGCACAAAACCATGTGCCGGTACACCATCATTTAAACCGTCCGCAACCGGTTATCAGCGCGCCCGAAAATGTAGTTGGTGCTATATCAAGTATAAAGGACGACACGGCGGCATATACCGCACGCAATAACGCCTTTTATAAAAAAGGCAATAACAATGCCGCTAACGTGGGGCAGAATATACAGATGGTTGATAGTTATGGCGATCAGGCAGCTATCAGAGGAGGCAATAAATGGACCGGAGCTAATAAAGAGGCATCCGATACCGCGAAAACATTAACCAACGCCCTGGCCGGACGCGTAGCTGGTTTAAGTGCGAACAAAAAAGAGTTAAACGAAGTAACCATAGTTGGATATGGCTCTGTCCAAAAAAGAGAAGTTACGGGTTCTGTAGCAACCATAAGTGCGCGTGATACTGTAGCCCAGACTATGCGACAGGCAAAAATCACGAGCCCTATCGATAGTACCATGTACCTGGCCGAAGTGGTAGTGCCCGGTTACGCGGATAAAGCCAAATCGCCAACTCGGCCTGCTGATGGTTGGAAAAACTACCTGGCTTATATTAAACAGGAGGCCGTAATGCCTGATAACTCGGTTGGTAAAGTTATGCTGGCCTTTAAAATAGGCAAAGACGGGTTGATTTATGGTATCCGCATACTGAAGGGCAGTACCATGGCCATTAACCAAAAAGCTATCGAGATATTGAAAAACGGCCCGGTATGGATAGGTAGCAGTGTTAACAAAGAGATCAAGCTGAAGATAAAATTTCACAAAGGCGATTGATGATAAAGGTAGCGCCTCAATTCAGGTCAAAACTTCAAGTCGTAGGTATACTTACTATACTGATCGTCATCTTGTCGGTTATAACCTGGTACCCCGGTTTTATCGAGCGCTTTTACTCACAGGGTTTATACCTGGCTATCTGCCATGTGCTGCACCCGGTTTTCAATATATTTCCGTTCAGTGTTGGTGATGTTTGCTATATCGGGCTGATCATTTACGGCATATACGCCCTGGTACAGATCATTCGTTACCTGTTCAACAAACGTTGGCGGCTGCTAATACAATTGATATTGCGATTAGTTATCCTGATGCAGGTGATTTATATGATGTTTTACCTGTTTTGGGGGCTTAATTACTTCAGACCATCGGCCGCCGAGCGACTGGGTTTGCAGGATACCGCTTACACACTCACCGATGTTAAGGCCGTTACCATGGTGCTGATCGACAGTGTGAATGCCGCCAAAACTGCCTTAAAGGCTGAAGATACTTTGCAAACCAATCGTCAGATCTATGATATAGCTGCCAATGCGGTTAATGGTATGAGCATATCTAAAAACTTCCCGGCCATATATCCGGCAGCAAAATCATCACTATTGAGCTGGTTGCTGAATTACCTGGAAACATCCGGCTATTACGATCCTTTTACATCCGAAGCGCAGATCAATTACCAAATGCCGGTGTTTCTGAAGCCTTTTGTGGCTTGTCATGAGATGTCGCATCAGATGGGATACGCCGCCGAAGATGAGGCCGATTTTTCGGGCTATGTTACCGGGGTGTCCTCGCACGACAGGTTGTTACGCTATTCGGCTTATTACGAAGGAACGGCCGAGTTTATGCATGCCATATCCCGGCGCGATACCATAATGTTTAAAGAGTTGAAAGCCCGCATCAGTAAACCGGTATTAGCCGATTTTAAAACCGAGCGCCTGTACTGGAAAAGCTTTGAAGGCAGGGCCGGTACCTTAAGCGGGATCTTTTATGATCATTTTTTAAAAGCAAATAACCAACCCCACGGTATTAAAACCTATAACCGCATGATCAGGTTATGCATGGGCTGGTACCGGAAGCAAGGCAAGCGTTTGTAAGCAAGCTATTTATCTGCCTGAGGTTTGCTATTCCCCGGAAAAAGTATACTTTTAATCTGTAATTTCCCCTGAAGATGAAAAATGTTGATCCCCAAAAAACCGAACAGACTAAGAAAATCTGGCAAACCATGCAACTTTACATGATAAGTGTAGCGGGGGGCACTCATCCCTTTACTCATGAAGCTAATTTTACGCCAAACACGCATCAGGTTGTGACAAATAGTCCAGGAGTACCCGGTATTGGTTGGAACTTTCACAAAAAAACGGGTGGCGGGCCTGTTGGCACAACATTTAACCATCCGATAGCCTATTACAATTCGTAATAGTTGGTCCTGATAACGAGCCGTGCTATAGCTTATAAACCCTTTTCAGGAAACCGTCGATATACTTTACCGTTTCATCAAACCAGGGGTAATACAGGCAAAAGGTGTGCGGTGTGTTAGGTATGGCATGTACTTCGCTATAGGTATGGTTTTCATCCAGCACTTTGATAAAATCGGTACGGCCGGCATGCATACGGTCGACAGTGCTGTTGATGAACACATAAGGCGGCGCCGATTTACCTACATGAGTTAACGGCGAAGCATCCGTCCAAAGCGCTATGTTATCCTTTTTATGATAGCCAAACCAATAGGTGCCTGCTGAAATATTCTTGCTGTCATCACCCTCACCCGATTCCGGGTGAACGAATGATAACGTGCCGTCAATATCAACTACCGCATCAACCCGGCTGTTGTATTTGGTATTGCCTTCGTTGCCTTCAAACTTAGGGTCGCCATTGGTAGCGCCTAAAAATGCCGCCAGCTCGCCGCCTGCCGAAAAGCCTAGTGTACTTACCTGGTTAACATTTACATGATATTGTTTGGCATTGGCGCGTATCCAACGCAGGGCAGCTTTTAAATTGTAAACCGCTTCGGGGTAAAGCGCTTCGGTTGATAGGGTATAATCGGCAGTAAAACAAACGTAACCCAGTGCTGCCAGATGCTCTGCTAATGGGTAATGCATAGCACGGTTGCCCGATCGCCAGCCACCGCCGAAGATGATGAGAATGGCGGGTGCAGTCTTTTTAATGTTCTTTGGATAAAACACATCCAGTTGCAGATCGCGCTTACCGTTGTTGCAATAGGTTGTATTTTGTTTTTTAGCTATCGATGCCGGCATACTATCTGGAACGATCTTAATAAAAGGATATTTTTTGATATTCTTTTTATAATCGCTGTTGAGGTTAAACGAGGTATCGGGTTTGCCGGTAAGGCCGATGGTCATCTGGGCGAAACCTTGATAACATAATGCGATAAAGGCAATAAGTAAGGATAATCTTCGCATTTAACTGGTTTTCTTTTTCTTTTTTGGCGATGCCTTTGCGTGTTTGTTAAATGCCAGGCACAGGTTGATCCAATGGTCGAGGTCTTTTTTGGTGCGATAGCCTTCTTCGCTCACCAGTACAAAATCGCGCATGGGTTTGCCACGCATCATCATCTGGCGACAGCCGTTTTCTTCAACGCATTTTTCGGCTTCTGCACGCCCAACACGGCACATCAACTCGTCGTGACTAACGTTAATGCACATTTTGCCGTTCACTAAAAAGCTAACGCCGCTAAACATTACCTTTTCCTCAATCTGTGGCAGGTCGGCTAAGGCTTCGCGCAGGCGATCGGCAAGATGCTCGTTGTATTGCGGCATATTAAAACAGGCGGTAACCTAAGGTAACATTAAATAAGTTAAGTTTTTGGTCGTAACCGTTGTTGGCCAGGTTGGTTAAACCCAGTTCGTAACGCAGGTCGACAGATAACTTCATGATATCCAGGCCCGCGCCAAACTGCCAGGCATAGGCCTGATCTTTAAAGTGCAGGGTTACTGCGTTTGATGCCGCGGTGCCAAAACTTTGGTTTTTATCGATAATGAACGATGCCAGCGGACCGGTATTGATACGGCCGCCAATACCCAGCGCGCCAAATTTCAGTCCAACCAAAACCGGCAGATCAATACTGTTGATGGTTACTTTGCTGGTTTCGTTAGCGGCGCTGTTAAAAGTAGCCTCTTTGCTGGTATAATAAAGTTCGGGTTGCAGGTTAAGGCCCAAAGCGCCTATACGCGCCCAAAAACCAGCCAGGTAACCGGCGCGGTTATCGCTATTAAAAGTGCCGCTGGTTGAAAACTGCGACAAATTAACGCCGCCCTTAACACCAAACTGGAACGATGGCAACGTTTGCGCTTGCGCCAGCAGCGTGGTGGCGAATACTATGGCTAAGACGAGTGTGAGCTTTTTCATGAGGTTTACGATGTTTATTTAGGTTATAAAAGTAAATAATCCATTCAATTATTGAGATATAACGCACATAAATGCTACATGTTTTAACTTCGTGGCCGTAACTATTGCTATGCTGGATATTATTTACCACGATAACCACCTGATTGCCATTAACAAACCGCACGGCTTGCTGGTGCACCGCTCATCCATAGCGGCAGATACCAGCGAATTTGCCCTGCAATTACTACGCGACCAGATAGGGCAGAAGGTGTACCCTGTTCACCGGCTCGACCGTAAAACGGCCGGGGTATTGCTTTTTGCATTGGATAAAGAGGTGGAGATTGCCATACAGCAACAATTTATGGAAGGTAAGGTTGATAAAAAATACCTGGCCATAGTGCGCGGCCATACACCCGACACTGAAGACATTGATTACCCATTGCGCAAAGAGAATGGTACCCTACAGGATGCTTTTACCACTTACCGGACCCTTAACCGCGCCGAACTGGATGTGCCCTTAGGTAAACACCCTACATCGCGCTACTCGTTGGTAGAGGCCAACCCCGCTACAGGGCGCATGCACCAGTTACGCAAACATTTCGCCCATGTGTTTCACCCCATCATTGGCGACCGTACCCATGGCTGCAATAAGCAAAATAAATTGTTTAAAGAGCGCTGGGAGATGGACACTATGCTGCTGCACGCCTCACAATTAAATTTTACGCACCCGGTTAGTGGGTTGCCTGTATACCTTGAAGCCTCCCTACAGTCTGAGTTTTTAAGAGTGATGGCGTTGATGGGTTTTTGATTCTTTAAACTCATGCTACTTGTTTCAGCATCCCACGCGCAGTCCTGTTGATTGTCCTGAGAGATCCCGAAACAAGTTCGGGAGATGGGAAGGCATACCGCAACGACATTTTATTATTTATTTTCTTTCATCACCGCCCGCATCGGGTGATACACATAAGTATTAATACTGGACGCCGGATCGCCGGCCATAAGCTGTTTGGCTTGTTCTTCGCTGTCTACTGCTATAATGCCCAGTCCATAAGTGCCTGCCGGATCGAACACCGGGCCAAAAACGATCATGGTGCCATCATCCAGATACTTCTTCCAATAGGCGATGTGATCCATCATAATGGCGCGTTCGGCATCGGTCATATCCTGCGCGAATGTTGGGCGGTTAGGCACGAGTTTAAGCATGTAGTGGGTTTTGCTCATGGGCGTTTTTTTATTAAAGCTAAAATAAAAGTCCGAAAGTCGGAAAGACCGCAAGTCCGAAAGAAAAATATGCTGTCTTTCGGACTTTTCTGACTTCCGGGCTAAAAACTCATTTTACCAACCGCATAATCCTGTTCCAGCGCACCTTATCGATAAAAGTTTTGGTACTGTCGATGCTCATCCACGTGACCACGGCTTTACCTACAATGTGATCTTCGGGCACAAAGCCCCAGTAGCGCGAATCTTCGGAGTTATGACGGTTATCGCCCATCATCCAGTAATAATTTTGCGTGAAGGTATAGCTGGTTGCTTTCTTTCCGTTGATTAGAATATCATTGCCAATCCGGTTGAGCTTATTCCCTTCATAAACGGTGATACAACGCTGGTATAAAGCCAGGGTCGAATCGTTAAGCGGGATGGAGTAACCTTTTGCAGGTACTTTTAGCGGGCCGAAATTATCCTGGCTCCACTTAAAATGTTCGTTATGCGGGAAAATTTCAGCGTGATAAACACCCTTGGGTTCGATATATGGTGTTATTGATTGGATATTTGAATAACTTTTAAAGGTGGACAAGCTTTCAGTGGGAATGATCATCTCATAGCTATTATCGGTTAACTGCCCTCGCACTTCGATATGCAGGTCATCATAAATCTTTGGGTTTAATGCCGAGCCCTGCAAAGTAACTACATAAGATGTTTGAGCCTTTTCGGCAACGGCAAAAGGTTTATTGTTGATATATACCTGACTGTTAACGATGGTTAGTAAGTCGCCCGGCGTTCCCTGGCAGCGTTTGATGAAATGCGTGCGCATATCTATCGGCCGGTCGCTTTCCATCGGGTAGTTGAAAACAACCGGGTCGCCTTTTTTTACCTCGCCAAAGCCGGGCAAGCGGAAGTAGGGGAGTTTAATGCCATTCCAATAGGTATTATGACCATCAACTTTGGCTTCCATAAAAGGCATAGCTAAAGGCGTGATAGGCATTCGCGGGCCGTAAGCTACTTTGCTTACAAACAGATAATCGCCGGTAAGCAGCGATCGTTCCATCGAAGCCGAGGGAATGGCAAAGGCCGAGAAAAGTAAGCCGCGGATGATAGTTGAAGCCACAAACGCGAACACAAGCGCATCCAGCCATTCGCGTGCCTTTGATTTTTTTACGGTTGGTTTCTTTTTGCTGATAAATGGTATTTTCATGTTCAGGCAAGTATTTGCCTGTTTGGATGTTACTGAAGGATAGTTGTTACAAAGCTTGTTTTTAATTTGTAAAAAAATATCGTGATACCCGTTTTTATCCCAATTGATTTTCTATATTAGATTTTTAGTTAACTCGCAATCAAATTAAATTAACAATACCATGAAGAAATTCACAGCAACCGCTTTGCTATTGCTTCCCGCAGCAGCAATGTTCGCGCAATCAGGCTCGTTTACAGTTAAGGGCTCGCTACCCGGCGCAGGGACTTCAAAAGCTTTTTTATTATATAGCCAGGAAGGTAAACCCCTAACAGACTCGACCGACGTAGTTAATGGCAACTTCGAGTTTAAGGGGACTTTGGCAACACCAACCATGGGTACATTGCTGGTAACGCATTCGGGCCAAACATTAGGTGCATTGCGCAGGCAGCGTAAGGTGGATTTGTTGAGCATGTACCTCGAAAACGGCGAGATTAAAGTTACCGGTACCGATTCGGTAAAACGCGCAAAAATAACCGGTTCAAAACTGAATACGGAGAATCAGGCTTTAGTGGCCGAACTGAAACCATTAAATGATAAAATGACTGCCCTTTATGCAGAAGAAAGCGCAGTTAAAAATCCTACATCCGAACAAAGTGAAGCCTTTGATAACCGCGAAGAAGCTATTGATAAAGAAAAGCGTGCTGTTTACACCAAATTTATTAAAGCCCATCCGGCATCAATGGTTAGTTTAAACAGCATACAGGGTGCTGTGGGTTATTATCCGGAGGCAAGTGATCTGGAACCATTGCTGAATATGCTCTCGCCAGAGTTGAAGGCAACTACGCAAGGCAAGGCCTATGTAGGCATGTTGCCTAAACTTAAAATGGTGGCCATTGGCGCACAAGCTCCTGAATTTGCACAGAATGATAAAGACGGTAAATCTATCGCGCTGTCATCTTTCAGAGGTAAATACCTGTTGATTGATTTCTGGGCATCATGGTGCGGCCCTTGCCGCGCTGAAAACCCGAACGTGGTAAAGGCTTACAATCAGTTTAAAGATAAAAACTTCACCATCCTGGGTGTTTCGTTGGATCAACCAACCGGTCGCGACAAATGGCTTGCTGCTATCGAAAAAGATGGTTTGGCCTGGACTCAGGTTACCGACCTGAAATTTTGGGGTAACGAAGCCGCTGTTTTGTATGGTGTGCGTGCTATCCCACAAAACTTTTTGTTAGATCCTAACGGTAAGATCATCGCTAAAAACCTGCGTGGTGCAGCTTTGGTGAACAAGCTGGCACAAGTTACCGGCGGCAACGCTAAATCGGTGAATCCTAAAGGAACCGATAAATAATTAAAAGATAATATTAGTGAAAATGTCATCGTGAGAAAAACGCGATGACATTTTTGTTTCATACCAACGATGTTAAAATATAAACTGACCTTTACCCTCGCGCTGTGCGTATTTGCTTTTATGGCACAGGCACAACAAATTAAACTGCGCAAGGATGTTGCAAGAGCCTTAAGAACAGTCGACTCCGCAGAAATTAAAGCAGACATCAAATACCTGGCAGATGATAAATTGCTTGGCCGTATGCCGGGTACGCCGGGTTATACCATGGCGGTTAATTATGTGGTTGGCCGGTTAAAAAAGTTGAAAGTAAAACCGGCAGGCGAAAAAGGTGCATGGCTGCAAACGGTGAGGTTGCGCAAAGCCATCGCACATGATGCCGCACTGTCGGCAACAGGTATATCATCGCCCCTAATTGCTACAGATTATACCATTTATCCTAACCCTGTAGCGCCAAAGGTTGAAACGACAGGCAGCGTTGTATTTGCAGGGTATGGCATTAGCCAGCCGGGCTTAGGTTATGATGATTATGCCGGCATCGATGTAAAAGGTAAAGTAATACTGGTGATGCGTGGTTCGCCCGATAAATTTTCATCGTCGGTAAAGGCACATGTGGCCAATACAACCACCATTTTAAAAACAGCCGCACAGCATGGCGCTATTGGTGTTATCATGGCCTCGGCCGATACTACCGTTAAGGTTTTAACCAATATCAGCAAGGGGGTATATAGCGTAATGAACGATAAAGGCAAAGTTGCCGTATCGCGAAGCTTTTATTCTGAACAAGTGCAGTTCTTTATATCGGCTAAAATTGGTTTATTAAAATCGTTTTTAGGTAATGATGTGCAAAGTATCGCTCAACATTTGAAAGCGGGACAACCGCATTCGTTCGGTATAGATCAAGCCAAAGTTAATGTATCGTTTACGTCGGCTTATACAGATTTGACCAGCTATAATATTGTCGGTAAAATAGAAGGCTCCGATCCGAAGCTGAAAAAACAGTACGTGGTACACAGCGCACATTTGGACCATTTAGGTATCGGCGTACCTGTACAGGGTGATTCAGTCTATAACGGTGCTCATGATAATGCTTCGGGTGTAGCCAGTTTGCTGAGTATCGCCAAAGTATATTCACATATGGAGGTTAAGCCCAAACGCTCCATTTTAGTGGTGATGGTAACGGGTGAGGAGATGGGCGACCTGGGCTCGGGATATTTTGCCATGCACCCAACGGTGCCTGTTAAAAGTATAGTTGCCGATGTAAATACGGACATGCCGACGATTATCGCTCCGTTATTATCCATAACCGCTTTGGGCGCCGAACATTCGTCACTGGCCAGGCAGGTAGGCCAGGCTGCCAGTTATTTAGGCATCAGTATCGAGCCCGACCCCGAGCCGACACAAGCACGTTTTACCCGCAGCGATCAGTATAGTTTTGTAGTTAACGGCATACCGGCTTTACATGTTAAATACGGCAATAAAACCGCGGATGGCAAAAATAATCTGGCCGATATTGTGGCACCATGGCGGGCTAAATACTATCACAAACCACAGGACGACATTAATGGGATATTCGACTTTGGGGCCGGTAAAAAATATGCGCAACTCAACTTTTTAATAGGATATCTGGTTGCACAGGAACCGAAAAAGCCTGTTTGGAATACCGGAGATATATTTAGCACGCGTCAGTAGCAACCCTGCCAAACTACTGACCGTACAGTAATTGAATTATTACACAAACAAAAACGGTTTGGCAGCGGATATGTATAATTTTGTTGCCAACTGATCTACTATTTATATGTCATCCAACATCGATTCGGCCAAATTTTCGCTGATCATCAATTTAAAGTGCCCGGCTTGTGGTGCTATATATTCTGCTAACGTTATCAATACTGTTTGCACTAATACAGCATGCCGGTCGACGTTGTTTGCACAATACGATTTAAGCACAGGTTTAGATAAAGCTATCCTTAAAAACAGGCCCGCAGATATGTGGCGCTATCGCGAGTTATTACCCGTTACCAATCCTGAAAATATTGTATCCCTGGGAGAGGGCTTTACGCCGATCATCCCGATACAAAATCTTAAGGCATTTACGGGTGATAACGAGGTTTATTGGAAAGACGAGTCGGGTAATCCGACAGGATCGTTCAAGGCACGGGGTATTGGCGCGGCGGTATCTAAAGCTAAGGAGTTAGGTATTGAAATAACAGCGATTCCCACAGCGGGTAATGCAGGCGGCGCTATGGCTGCTTATGCGGCGCGCGCCGGGATAAAGGCTGTGGTATACATGCCCAAGCTAACCCCACAGGTATTTAAAGATGAATGCAGGTTATATGGAGCCGAACTGGTGGAGATTGACGGCAGCATAAGCGATTGCGGTAAATTGCTGAACGAACATTCGTTACAAAATGATTGGTTTCAGCTATCAACCTTAAAAGAGCCTTACCGGCTGGAAGGCAAAAAAACTATGGGCTATGAAATTGCCGAACAATTTGATTGGCAACTGCCCGATGTTATTTTATACCCAACAGGAGGTGGGACAGGCCTGATAGGTATCTGGAAAGCATTTGATGAGATGGAGCAATTAGGCTGGATAGGTAACAAGCGCCCACGTATGGTAACCGTACAATCCGAAAGTTGTGATGGTATTGTGCAAGCTTTTAGGGCAGGCAAAACCGAATCGGATTTTGTAGATGGCGGTTTTACCATAGCCAACGGCTTGCGTGTGCCTAAACCTTATGCGGATAAGATTATCTTGAAAATACTGCGTGAAAGTAACGGGACAGCATTGACGATAAGTGATGATGAAATGAGTACTGCACTCAAAGAAATTGCCGGTAATGAAGGTGTGCTGATGGCCCCTGAAGGTGCCGCCTTATGGCCGGCGTATAAAAAACTAAAGGAAGAGGGTTGGATAAGGACCGGCGAAAAAGTATTGATGATCAATACAGGTAGTGGCTATAAGTATTTGGAGAATATTGAGGTAAGCTAAAAGTAAAAAGCGCAAAGCTAAAAGTCTTTTAACTTCATACTCTGCACTTTTTATGTCGCGTATACGTTCGGCTTTACGCTCAATTACACTGTCTCCAGCGTAGTTAAATTCAATATTTCGCTGGTGCGTGCGCGGGTAGCTTCTAATAATTCGGCATCAGCAGCTAATGATTTACCGTATGATGGGATCATTTCGGCCAGTTTGGTTTGCCATGCATGGGTATGCAATTGGCCGGCAAAGCAACGCTCCAGCAAACCGATCATAATAGATACCGATGTTGATGCACCCGGCGAAGCACCCAGCAGGGCGGCAATGCTGCCATCACCCGCGGTAACTACTTCGGTACCAAACTCTAACACACCGCCATGTACCGGATCTTTTTTGATCACCTGTACACGCTGACCGGCTATCTCTAACTCCCAGTCGCTCATTTTAGCGGTAGGGCAGTAGTCTTTTAGGGCTTCCAGTCTGTCCTCTGGTGATTGACGAACCTGTTCGATCAGGTATTTAGTCAGCGGAATATTATCCAAACCTGCAGACATCATCGGCAGGATATTAGTGGTTTTGATTGATGATGGCAGATCCAGCAACGAGCCGTGTTTTAAGAAACGGGTTGAAAAACCTGCGTATGGGCCAAATAACAGTTCTTTACGGCCATTAATCATCCGGGTATCCAGGTGAGGTACCGACATTGGCGGAGCGCCAACTGATGCTTTACCATATACTTTTGCCTGATGCTGTTCGATAACTTCGGGGTTGGTACATTTTAGCCATTGGCCGCTTACCGGGAAGCCACCGAAGCCTTTACCTTCAGGTATGCCCGATTTTTCGAGCAATAGCAACGAACCACCACCAGCGCCGATGAACACGAATTTGGTTTTTAGCTTGCGTTTGTTTTTAGTGCCCAGGTTTTTAACGGTAATTTCCCAGGTGCCTTGCGCGTCCTGTTTAAGGTCGCGCACCTCGTGGTTCATATACATGCTCACACCATCCTGCTTGTTCAGGTAGCTGAACAACTGGCTGCTTAAAGCACCAAAATTAACGTCGGTACCGATCTCCATACGGGTAGCGGCAACTTTTTGACCGGGGGTACGGCCTTCCATTACCAACGGTATCCATTGTTTCAGGGTAGCTTCGTCCTCAGAGTATTCCATCCCTTTAAACAGGTGGAACTGCTCTAAAGCTTCGTGTCGTTTTTTCAGATAGTCAACGTTTTCTTCACCCCAAACAAAACTCATATGGGGAATGCTGCGAATAAATTGCTCAGGGTCGCTAACCAGTTTTTGTTCAACCAGGTAAGCCCAAAACTCTTTCGATACTTCAAACTGCTCGGCAATTTTTACCGCTTTAGCAGTTTCGATCGATCCATCAGCTTTTTGCGGGGTATAGTTTAACTCGCAAAGAGCCGAGTGGCCGGTACCGGCATTGTTCCACGCGTCCGAACTTTCGCCCGCCACAATATCCAATCGTTCAAAAACTTCAATGGTAAGGTTTGGGTCTAATTGTTTTAGCATTGCGCCCAGAGTGGCGCTCATAATCCCTGCACCGATCAAAACCACATCCGGGTTTGTTTCGGCTGCTTTCTTCTTCGTAGTCATTGTGTGTTATTAACTATGCAAAGATACAGGCAATTAGTAATATAATTCGAAAAAAAGGAAAGTTATTTATGTAAAAATGACAAATAAAGTATGCCTTAAATATAAAATTTGCTTTCAGGCTAGAAGCGCTTTTGTAATCTATTGTGAAATAGGCTTTTCGCACAATAAATTAACCATGATGTAACAAATATTTTAAATAAGAAAAGGCCCGGAGATCTATCCCAGGCCTTTCCAAAGTAGTTAGTATAAGCTTTTACTGAATTTTGTGATGATCAAGATACTTGCAAAGCTGCGTACCGGCCAGCAAAAACGCACCTACGCCGTATACTTCGGTGCTGTTTTCGTCAACCTTGTCGGGCGCGGCGCCAATCCTTTGCACATAGCCCAGCATTCCGTCAGTATGTACCGAGGTCGCTAATGCTTCCCAGGCCTTTTTTACTACCGGCCAGTAGGTTTTCCTGTCGAGGGTGCCATTGTTTAAACCCCAAAGCAGGGCATAAGTATAAAAGCCGGTACCGCTGGTTTCTTTTGGCGGATAGCTTGCCGGATCGAGCAGCGAAGCGTGCCAGCTGCCGTCAGGTTGCTGCAATGAGGCTATTTTGGCAGCCATATCCTTGTATAACTTGATGAAATTAGCACGCTCAGGGTTTTTTGCCGGCATGTTATCCAGCACACGCACCAGGCCGCCCATCACCCAGCCATTACCACGGCTCCAGAAAACGTTTTTGCCGTTAGCTTCTTTTTTCTCAAAAAAGGTTTGATCCCTGAAGTATAATTGCTCGGCAGGAGCGTACAGGTAGTCGGTAGTTTTCCACCATAGTTTTGCCGCGCCATCAACATATTTAGGATTTTTGGTTGCCGTTGACAGATAGCTCAAAGCCGGCGGCCCCATAAACAAGGCATCGCACCATGCCCATTCGCGCAGGCTGATCTTATTTTTCCATTCCAGCGATTCTACATGCGGCGCGTTAAGTATGCTGTCGGCTTGCACGCGCCATTTGGCTATCATTTTGGGGTCTTTATATAAAATATACAAGTTGGCATATAGCTGGCCAATGCAATAATCGTCGGCCATGCCTTTGCGTGGTCCGGTGTTCCAGTTCAGATCGTTACCGATGCTTACTAAAAAAGGTAAGTAAATGCCTTTCTTGCTCATCTTTCCTAAATCGAACAAGCCGGCATAACAGGCGCCGTTTGTCCAATCATACTTAGCATGGTTAAAGCCCTTTTCTTTCCAGGTGCTCAATTGCCAGTCGGCAACGCGCTCCATGGTTTTGAGGATGCTTTTTTTGTTGAACAAAGTGTCCTGGGCAAATGTTGTGGACGTAAACAAGAGGACAGTTAGATACAGGGCGGTTTTTTTTACAGTTTTCATTACAGGTTAGTGTGGTTCAATTGGTAAGGCCGAAGGTATTACATTCGGCCCTAAAAACAAAAACCCCGCTGGTGGCAGGGTTCAATTATGCTGTTTGAACAGGTTTACAGGCTATCGAACGAAAAATCGTCCTCTTCCTTTACCACTTCAGGAACTTCACTGTATTCGTACCGTTTTTCAACAACCTCCTGGTTAGCTTTGATATACTCGATAGTATCTTTCAGACCTTCTGCAAATTTTTCAAAATCTTCCTTGTACAAAAAGATCTTGTGTTTCACAAAAACGCCATCCTCTAAACGTTTTTTGCTCTCGGTTACGGTGATGTAATAGTCATTTGAACGCGTAGCCTTTACATCAAAAAAATAAGTTCTCTTCCCGGCTCTTACCTTCTTCGAAAAAACCTCCTCGCGATCCCTGTTGTCAAAATCTCCCATATAAAAGTTTAGTTGTTTAAATTAGCTTGGGATAAATATAGAAATTTTTTGAAAGTACAAATGCAAAATTTATCATAAAAATAAATTTTCCTTAACTATTTTATAATATAATCAGGCTAATCGGTTAAATTAAGTGGTTTCCTGCTCTTCAAGCAGTTGTTTCTCATACAGATCGAAATAGGCTCCGCGGGCTTCCATCAGCTGATTATGCGTGCCTTGTTCTAAAATTTCGCCTTTATCCAATACCAATATCTTATCGGCATTTTTTATGGTAGATATACGGTGCGCGATAATAATACTGGTTTTATTTTGCATGATACCGCCCAGATTGCTCAATATTTCTTCTTCGGTTTTGGTATCCACAGCCGATAAACAATCATCAAATATCAACACCTGTGGTTTTTTGAAAATACCGCGGGCGATGGATACCCGCTGCTTTTGCCCGCCCGAAAGCGTAATGCCCCGTTCGCCGATCAGGGTTTCAAACCCTTTTTCAAACTCGATAATGTTGTTGTAAACCGCGGCGTCGCGGGCGGCCTGCTCAACCGAAGGCATATCCAGCGTATCAGCGCTGAAGGCGATATTATTGGCAATCGTATCTGAGAAAAGGAAAACCTCCTGCGGTACAAAACCTATTTGCGAACGGTAACTTTCCAGGTTAAGCGAGGTTAAAGGCTTGCCGTCGATCAGTATCTGGCCACCGCTGATATCGTACATACGCATGATCAGGTTGGCAATGGTTGTTTTGCCCGAACCGGTGCGCCCGATGATGGCTACCAGTTCGCCCGGATTAGCCGTAAACGAAACATTACTAAGCGCGGTTATGCCCGTATCCGGATAGGTGAAGGATACATTTCTAAACTCGATAGTACCGGCGATGGTTTGGGGTACTGCGTTCGGTGGCGATGATATTTCAGGTTGCTCGTGTAAAAACTCGTTGATGCGTTTTTGCGATGCGGCCGCGCGTTGTGTTAAACTGCTTACCCAACCCAAAGCGATAACCGGGAAGGTTAGCTGGCTGAGGTAAACAATAAATTCGGCAATGTTACCTGCTGTAATATTGCCTTTCATCACTTCGATACCGCCGATATAAATGGTAATGATCGAACTCAGGCCGATCAACAGCAGCATCATTGGGTAAAAAAGCGCCTGTACCTGCACCAGTTCCATGCTATGGGTTTTGTAGTTTTCACTTTCTTTAGCAAAGTTTTGGCGTACGAAGGTTTCGCGAACGTATGATTTGATGATCCGGATACCCGAAAAGTTCTCTTGTACAAAATTGGATAGCGCCGAAAGCCGCTCTTGTATCTGTTCGCTGCGGTGGTTGATGATGTTGTTTACATAAAATATGCTGAATGCCAGTATCGGCATCGGCATTAATGAAAATAGCGTTAACCGTACATTTACCGATAACATAATGCCTATCGCCATAATAAACAGCGTGACCATGTTGATGGCATACATAATGCCGGGGCCCAGGTACATGCGCACGCGGCTCACATCCTCGGTAACCCGGTTCATCAGGTCGCCGGTATTATGGCGGCGGTAAAAGGCTAACGATAATGCCTGGTAATGTGCATAGATCTCGTTCTTTTGATCGAACTCGATGTGCCGCGACATCAGGATGATCGTCTGCCGCATAAAAAACAAGAATATGCCCCGCAGCAGCGACAGCACCAGTACTAAAGCGCCAAACAAAAACAGGCTCGACCCGAATATTCCCGATATCATGGATTGCCGCCCAAAGCCTTCAAATAATTGGAACAGGCCAATATTTTCGGTCACTAGGTCAAACGCAATACGTACTACCTGCGCAGGCAGTACTCCGAAAATATTTGATATGATGACAAACAATATCCCCGGTATCAACCGCCAGCGGTATTTGTAGAAAAATTTATTGAGGTAAGCCAGGTGCTTCATGTGTAAAGCAAAGATAAAGGTTTTTGATTTCGGATTTGTTTTTCTTACACCTGTTCAAATTTTATGGCTTTTCATAGCGATGGGTTTCAAACCCATCGCTATACGGTAATTCTAGGCTCATGGGTATTTATGGGTGTTTCAACGTGTTTTTTAAAACTTTCTTTGTTTTTAGCTCAAATAAGTGCTTTTTGTATTTTCTACACCCATAAAGTACATGGGTGTAATATGGGTGTTCATGGGTACGATATGGGTATTATGGGTGATAGTGTTTGACATAAGTGTAAGAGGGGAGATAGGTTTTCTGATTCTTATAATATAAGTAAAATTGGGCGAATTTCCAAATCACGGTGTTGCTAATTGTTGGGTTTTCTTAAATTAGTGCAATTTACTAAATGAGAGTAGCCATTCGTTTATTTAGCTATTTTGCATTAGCCGCCATAGTGGCTTGGGCGGTCTATAATCTGTATTGGGACATCAGGTACACAAAAACCAGTATGGAATATCAGAAGATGCAGGAAGATGGCAAAGAAAGCATGGAACAATATAGCCGGGATAATTTGTTTACCTATTACGTTGATTCTCTCATCTCGCTGAAACAATATGCTGTAGCTATAACACAGGCCAATCAATATGCGGCTATTCACCCGGAAAGTAAACTGCTTTTGGATGAAGCGTTTGTAAAGATCGGGAACCTGTATGCACGGGGCAATCAAATCGATTCGGCTCTTAAGATGTATTCAGACGCGATTATGTTTTCTAATGTCCACATCACTGCCAGTGTAGCAAGAGGGACTTTATATTACAGAGCTAAAAACTATAAAGCTGCGTTGCCCGATTTTGAATATGCTGCCAGTGAAAACTTTGATTATTACTATGATCTGGGCCTCATTCAGCAAAAACTAAAACGCTATCAGGAGGCTGATTCCTCATTTACAACATATCTTCACGATCATTCAAAATGTGAAGTTTGTAAACTGAAAATTGATACGATGGAAAGACAAATTGCGAAATATAAAGCTGTTTCGACAATACGAAAGCATTTTGCTAAAGCCGATAGCGTTAAGAAGTCGCCTTATTCGATTTATGCCAACAAATATCATCTGGATAATCACTAATAAATAAATTACTATCCAAATCCACGACCGGTGTCTTTGCCAGCGACCCGTTCGCAAACAGCCATGACCCCCTTCTTGAGAAGGGCGCGTTAGCTTGTGTAGTAGCGGGGATGTGTTATTTTTCACCAATATCTCCCTTCAAATAATAGTTTGCCACCATCGTCGGTGTCCTCACCAACGATCCGCTCATCCATCATCATAGCCAAACTAAAACCCCATATCTCCATCCAAATAATAATTCAAAACAAATAACACTACCTATTTCAAAAACAATACCTACTTTTGTTGCAGCGTCAACCTTAATTGTATTGAGTAACAAATGTCAGCTACCAACCAAACAGAAACATCTATATTTAATCAGCTGAGTACTTTTGGGCATCAAAAAGTTGTTTTTTGCAATGATGCGGCTACCGGTTTAAAAACCATTATAGCTATACACGATACTACGCTCGGTCCGGCATTGGGTGGTGTGCGCATGTGGCCCTACAAAACCGAAGAGGATGCCTTGCGCGATGTGCTGCGCCTTTCGCGCAGCATGACGTATAAAGCAGCTATCACCGGCTTGAATGTTGGTGGCGGTTATGCGGTGATCCTCGGCGATTCGCGCCGTGATAAAACCGAAGCGTTGTTCCGTCGCTTTGGCCAGTTTGTTAAAAACCTTAATGGCGAATTTATAGCAGCCGAAGACGTGGGCACCAATACCCGCGATATGGAGTACATCCGTATGGAAACCGAGCATGTTACCGGTTTGCCCGAAAGCATTGGCGGCAGTGGCGACCCTACACCTGTAGCCGCTCGTGGAGTTTACATGGGTATCAAAGCTTGCTTAAAAGAACTTTATGGTAACGATAACCTGGCAGGTAGATCGGTAGCGGTGCAAGGTACCGGCCATGTTGGCGAAAACCTGGTAAAGCTGCTGCGCGAAGAAAATGCTAAGGTTTACGTAAGCGATATCGATGATGACCGCCTGCGCCAGGTAGCCAAAAAATACGGAGCCGAAGCCGTTGGCCACAATAGTATCTTTGATCTGGATGTGGATATTTATGCGCCTTGCGCTTTAGGTGCTACGGTCAATACCAAAACTATCGCGCGTTTAAAATGCGCCATCATTGCCGGTTCGGCCAATAGCCAGCTGGAAGATGAGGCTTTGCATGGAAAAATGCTGCTGGATAAAGGCATTTTATATGCGCCCGATTACCTGATCAACGCCGGCGGGTTGATCAATATGTACTCGGAAATTGCCGGTTTCAGCAAAAAACGCACCCTGCAGCTTACCGAAAATATTCATGATGCGGTACGTAATGTACTGAAATTATCAAAAGCCGAAAATATACCGACCGTTGAAGCGGCTAATAAGATTGCCGAAAAACGGATAGCTGATATCAAAAAAATAAAAACATCTTTCTAAACAAATTATAATTAATCTGTCCCGGTTCGCTGGCGACTAAATCGTTCTTACAAACATGCTAAACAGAAGGCACCTCCGTGTAAAAGTATTACAGTCATTGTATGCTTACCATCAATCAGAAAAAAAGGACATTAAGCAACACGAAAAAGGTTTGATCCAAAGTGTTGAAAAGGTCCATGAAATGTACATCTGGATGCTCTCGCTGATGAGTGAAGTAGCACAATATGCCGATGTGGATGCAACCACGCTGGCTAACAAGTTTTTGCCTACTGAAGAAGACCTGAAGCCTAACCTTAAAATATTAGGTAACACGTTTATTACCTCGCTCAATAAAAACAAGGAATATCTTGCAGCAGTGAAAAAATATAAGGTTTCATGGTCGTTTGATCCCGAACTCACCAAATCGCTGTTCGCCACCCTTAAAGCCGCGCCCGAATATAAAGAGTATCTCGGAAAAACCGACGATACCGTTCACTCAGATAAAGATATTATGAAGTTTATCTTTAAAAGGGTAATCCTGAAATCGCTTTTAGCCGAGCAGTTTTTTGAAGATAAATTTATTTACTGGCCTGTTGATAAGGATGTATTGCAAGCCATGATCGCCAAAACCTTCAAAAATTTTGCCTACGAAGAGCCCGAGAAAAACAAGCTGGCCGAAGTAGTAGTGAACTGGCAGGAAGACGAGGAGTTTATCACCAGGCTGTTCCAGTACAGCATCCGTTATGACGAAGATTTCCAGGTGATGATCAGCAACAAAACCCAAAACTGGGAGCCCGAGCGTATTGCCATGATGGATACCCTGCTAATGAAAATGGCGCTGGCTGAGTTTATGTACTTTCCGTCGATACCCGTGAAAGTGACTATTAACGAATACCTTGAAATTTCGAAGGAGTTCAGCACGCCGAAAAGTAATTCATTTATAAACGGTATCTTAGACAAAATTTTAGCCGAGTTAAAATCGGAAGGGAAAATTAAAAAAACAGGCAGAGGATTAATAGAATAACCACAGCAAATGAAAAAAGTACTTTTGGGCCTTGCTGCCCTTGCCATGCTTGCCGCTTGCAACGAAACTTATAAAGATCAAAATTCGGCCGTATCTTCAACTATGCCCGGCGTAACTGCTGCAGCCACGTCAAACGCCGATCCGGCTACAGCGCCCATCATGAAATTTGATCTGGATAGCTATAACTTTGGTAAAATAATGCAAGGAGATTCTGTTGTGCACGATTTTAAATTTACCAATATCGGTAAAACCCCATTGATCATTACCGATGCCGTGGCTACCTGCGGCTGTACCAAACCCGAGTGGCCAAAGGGGCCTATTAATCCCAATCAGAACGGGGTAATCCATGTAACCTTCCATAGCGTAGATAAATCGGGACTACAGGATAAAATGATTACTATAACCGGCAATACAGCTCCGGCACAAACTATGGTTCACCTGGTGGGCGAAGTTCTGGTGCCCGGGCAACCAGCTAATACAGGTAAATAATTAACTTAATATATACTTTTAAAAATATGATCCCAGCTATTTTATTACAGGTCAATAACCAGGTTCAATCATACATCATGATGGGTTTACTGGCCCTTGTGTTTTATTTTTTTATGATCCGTCCGCAAATCAAGAAGCAAAAAGATCAGAAAAAATTTGTTGAAGAATTAAAAAAGGGCGATAAAGTGGTAACCACCGCTGGTATACATGGCAAGATCGTCGAAATTGCTGATACCACCATTTTAGTAGAAGTTGACAATGGGGTAAAGATCCGCTTCGACAAAGCAGCGATATCTTTAGAATCGTCGAAAGTTCTTAACGCCGAAAAGAAAGCCTGATCGCTTTTAAAACATCTAAAGAGCTTCACCATGTGTGGAGCTTTTTTGTTTAGAGGAATTAACAGATGCGAATGTCTAACCCCAACATCGAATACTTCGACGTTCGATGTTAATCATTCGATATTCGATATTTCTGATTCCTGCCTTTATTCATACTTTTGATAACATTCAGCTATGGCTATCATCAAACTATCCAGAAACGAACGCAGACGGGTATCGGTATTTATTACCTGCCTGTGCTTTGCTGTAGCTGCCTGGATATTAACTACGCTGTCGGCGCCACAGGAATATACTACTAAAGTGGCCCTGGTTTTTACCAACCCGCCCTTACGCAGATCGTTTCATCCCTTACAATCAGATACCATCGAAGCTAAGGTAAAAGGTACTGGTTGGAACCTGTTGTTAGCCAATATGAATGTGGAGAAAGCAAGTATCAATGTAAGCCTGAAGGACCTGGATAAGAGCAATTTCGTGGTACTGCGCAATCAGTTGGCCGCTATTAACCAACAGCGCCCGGCCGATCGGCCAATTACCAAACTAATACCCGATACATTGTATTTCGATTTCTCATCGCGGGCGGTAAAACGTGTGCCCGTACAATTACAATATAACATCGGCTTTAAAAAACAGTTTGGTATTGCCGATCAGATCATTCTACGGCCAAACTATGTAACCCTGAGCGGTCCGGCTGATGTATTGCAAAAGATAAACGTTTGGAAAACTGATTCGCTGGTATTAAACGATGTGGAAGCCCCGGTGGAAGAAACCATTGCATTGCAGGGGTTGCGCGAATCAAACATGACCATCTACCCCAAAGTTGTGCAGGTAAAAGTGCCGGTTGATGAGTTTACCGAGAAAACAGTACAGATACCCGTAAAACTGATCAATAACCGCAATTATTACAATGTGAAGCTATACCCGCAAAAGGTTAAGATCACTTTAATGGTAGCTTTAAATAAATACTCGGGCATCAATACCGATTTTTTTGAGGCCGTGGCCGATCTGGATCAATGGCACGAAAAAGGCTATGAAGAGCTGCCGGTAAAGCTTACCACATTCCCCGATTACTGTAAAATTGTGAGCATCGAACCCAAAAACCTCGATTTTATCGTTAAAAAATAATGCTGAAAATTGGAATTACAGGCGGTATAGGCAGTGGCAAAAGCACCATCAGCAAGGTTTTTGAAGTGTTGGGCATACCGGTATTTTATGCTGATGACGCCGCCAAACAGGTAATGACCACCGACCCGATACTGATCGCCGCCCTGAAGGATACTTTCGGTAATGAAGCTTATTTTGAGGATGGTTCGCTTAATCGTAAACACATCGCCAATATCGTATTTAACAATCCTGCCGAACTGGCAAAACTAAACGCCATAACACACCCGGCAGTTTTCAGGGCATTTGATAACTGGCTAGCCGAAACGCACAATGCGCCCTATGTAATGAAGGAGGCCGCCCTGATGTTTGAAAGCGGATCAGCTAAATTGTGTGATAAAAACATCCTGGTTTATGCGCCGTTGGAAATGCGTATCAACAGGGTAGTGAAACGCGATGGCCTAAGCAGGGCAGAAGTGGAGAGCCGTAACGCCCGCCAGTTCACCGATGAACAAAAACTCAAACTGGCCGATTATGTGATCACTAACGATGACAGTCAACTGGTTATACCGCAGATACTGACATTGCACCAACAATTTTTAACCCTGGCTGCAAGCAAATGATTTTACCCGATTTTATTGTTATTAACGAAAACGGGCTGTATTGCCGTTATGGCGCTTTCTACCTCGATCCTAAACAACCGGTACAAAATGCCGTCATATCCCACGCCCATGGCGATCATGCCGTGAGTGGCAGCACTAATGTATATTGTACCAAAGCTACTTCGGCCTTTATGGAAATGCGTTTTGGTAAACTGGCTGCCAAACAATTCGTTTTAAAAGCATTTAACGAGCCGTTCCAGGTAGGCGACGTGCGTGTTACCTTCATCTCAGCCGGCCACATGCTCGGCTCGGCGCAGGTACTGATGGAGTACCAGGGCACACGGTATCTATATACCGGCGATTACAAAGTACAACCCGATGCTACCTGCGAACCCATCGAATGGGCAAAAGCCGATGTGCTGATCACCGAAACCACCTTTGCCCACCCCGCGGTTCAGCATCCCGACCCGGTAGCCGAGATCCAAAAACTCAACAATATCAAGGTCAATATCTTACTTGGCGCTTATGCTTTGGGTAAAAGCCAGCGTTTGATCAATTTGATCACTGCCCATTGCCCGCAAAAGATCATCCTGGTGCATCACCGTATCATGCCGGTAAATGCCGTTTACGAACAGTTTAACTTTTCACCCGGTAAATACCAACTGTACGGTCGAAAACTAATGAAAGAGCAAAAAGAGTACGTATATCTGGTGCCGCCCTTTACTTTTGATAGTTATTACCATGCCAAAGGCGTGAAGCGTTTATTTGCTTCGGGATGGAAAAATTTGCAAACCAACCAGAACGATACCTTGTTTATATCAGACCATGTAGATTGGAATGATATTTTGCAATGTGTTAAATTTGTTGAACCAAAGCAGATATGGACCTTGCATGGCGACGGCAAGCAACTGCAAAGCCATTTTAAAGGTAATATCGAGGTGAGACTATTAGGATGATAAGATGGCACTTGTTGAAAATGAAGACTATTACATTAATGAAGACGGTAACTTTGTTTTTACACGCGAATATCATTTAAAACGCGGTAGCTGCTGCAAAAACAAGTGCCTGCATTGCCCGTGGAATTACGGGCGAACCAAGCCGCTTGCCGACGATGAAACAGACGCATAGGTCTAAAAATATTATTTTTACCGATATTTGCCCCGAGGATGAATATGCAGATAGATAAAGAAATACACACCGACAAATTTGAAGACAACTATCACCGTGCGGTTGTCAATATTTTGTTTACCTACGGATGGCTTGGCGGCGTTACACGCGGGCAGTTTGAAAAGCATAACATTACCCAGCAGCAATTTAACGTGTTGCGCATTTTACGTGGTCAATATCCTAAACCGGCCACGGTAAACCTCATCAAAGAGCGCATGATCGATAAAATGTCCGATGCATCGCGCATTGTCGACAGGTTAGTGCAAAAACAGTTGGTTACCCGCTGCACCAACGATAAAGACCGCCGCGCGGTTGATATCCGTATCAGTGAGCAAGGCCTCGACCTGCTATCAAAAATCGACAAAGAATACAAAACCCGCGACATGTTCAAGAACAGCCTGACCGAGGAGGAAGCCGGACAATTAAGCGCTTTGTTAGATAAGTTGAGGGGATGATTTAGTCCATAGCCAATGGGCCATAGTCCATTGATATTTGGACAATAATTTATTTCTTTAACGTCTATGGCTATGGTCTATCGTCCATTGACTATGGACTTAAAACTAAATCTCCATCAAAAAACCAACCAGCGGGATACTAATACCCAAAAGCACCACCACCATTTTACGCAGGTTAAACTGATGCCCCTCGCTTGATTCGAACAGAATAGTGGTAGAGATATGCAGAAAGATACCGATCACCACACCCATGATACGGTTAAAATACTGTTGTAGGTTAAAGGCCGCGGTACGGCTTAAGGTATCGCTAAAAAAATACCCCGCCGGAGCCATAATAGCAAAAAGCGTGATGAAAAAGATCATTTTACTTTTCGGTACTTTATTCACCATCATCACGCTCGCTAAAGCGAATGCCGCCGGGATATGGTGCAGCGCGATACCAAATACCAACTGATTTTGATAACCTTGAGCCAACGGCATGCCTTCCAAAAAGGCGTGGATGCACAAACTGATCAATATCGCGAATGGAAAAACAGGATGATGATCATGCTCGTGGTGATGAATATGCCCATGCTCTACACCATCCGAAAACTGCTCCAGTACTACCTGGAACAAAAATCCGCCTAAAATAAATACGCCTACCAGGTTATCATTACCATGGTAAGCATCAGGTATTAAATGCAGCACCGTTATGGCAAACAAAAACGCCCCGCTGAAGGACAGCACCAGCTTCAGTTGTTTGGTATGATCGCCTTTGTTGAAAAAGAATATACTTATCCCGCCAAAAAAAGCGGCGCCGAACAAAAGTAAAAGCTGCCAGATGTGCATGTTAAAACTGAGGATTAATTTTGCGGAACAAAGATACAAACAACCAGGCTATCGCCGTGCCCAGCAAAGCTCCCGCTAAAACATCGGCAGGGTAGTGCAAGCCTACATATATCTGCGCGAAGCCGATCAATGTAGCCCAGCCCACCGTTAGCATCCACAACCATTTTCTTCGCCGGTAAAATACCATACCTAAAAATACGGCTATGGCAAAATGATCGCTGGCGTGCGATGAAGTAAAACTATAGCCCGACCCGCAAGACACGCGTGTGGTAATCAGTGAAGCCATTTGCGCGCTGTTACATGGCCGTAACCGTTTAACCGAGTGCTTAATTATATTGCCGGTAACATCGGTAGCTCCAACGGCCAAAGCTAAAGCTATAATCAGGTAAACACCTGTTTTTTGATAGCGGTAAATACAAAAAACTATAATGATTACATATAGCGGTACCCAGGTTGCAGGATTGCGCATAATCGGCATTAACCAATCGAAAACAGCGTTGCCCATACCATGGTTCACCAGGTAAAACAAATGATGGTCAAATTGCTTTAATTGTTCAAGCATTGGTTTTTCTGCAGATAAATATTAAACGGTCGGATGTTTCGAGGTTAAATTCATCCAGTTTGTAACTGCCAAAGTTATGCACCACCTCGAAGCCGCTTTGGTCAAAAAAACGTTTAAAATCGGCCACGCCAAAAGCTTTTACTTCTTCGGTGAACGAGTAATGCTCACCCTTGTCGTCAAATTCGATGTGCTTGGTTATCCGGTCGCCATCAATTTTTTTATGGATGTTGAAATCAATACCGTCAAGTGTTTTTACCTCGTTGAGTTTTAGCACATGCGACAATTTATAACAATTAAAAAAGTCGAGCACGAGCAGCCCGTTTGGTTTTAAGGCTTTCCTAAAAGTCTTCAGCGCCCGAATATGGTCGCCTTCGCTTTCAAAATAACCAAAACTGGTAAACAGGTTAAAGGCGATATCGAAATGATTGATATAGGCCAGGTAGCGCATATCGTGCACGTAAAAGTGCAATCGCTGGTTCTCGAATTGTTTGGCGTATTGTATGTTGGCGATGGATAGGTCGATGCCGGTCACATCAAAGCCATTTTTATTGAGGTAAACAGAGTGCCGGCCGCGGCCGCAGGCAATATCCAGCAGGTGCGAGTCGGCATCGGGTTTTAAATAAGCACAAAGGTTATCGATAAAAAATTCGGCTTCGGCTATGTTGCGTTGCTGATATAATATGTGGTAATAAGGTGAATTAAACCAGTTTTGGAACCACTTTTTGGCCATGCTGTGATGAATATTGACGTGCAAATATAGCCAAATTGCCGTATGCTAAATGCAACATTTAACATTGGCTATCGGGCAAATATTGTTATTTTTGAGGCCAAATACGTTTACATTGACTTTAATAAAATCTATTTCAGGAATACGGGGCACCATCGGAGGTGCTGTTGGCGATGGTTTAACGCCTGTTGATATCGTAAAATTTACTTCAGCCTTTGGTACATGGGCGGTTGCAAAAACAGGCATCCGCAAAATTGTTGTGGGCCGCGATGCACGCTTATCGGGCAGTATGGTGCTTAACCTGGTTACCGGTACGCTGCAGGGTTTGGGCATTGATGTGGTAGATCTGGGCCTGTCAACTACTCCAACAGTCGAAATTGCCGTTCCGTTAGAGAAAGCGGGTGGTGGCATCATCTTAACTGCCAGCCACAACCCCAAACAATGGAATGCACTTAAATTGCTTAATGCTGATGGAGAGTTCATTAGCGAAGCCGATGGAGCGCAGGTATTGGCTATTGCCGAAAAAAGCGATTTTAAATATGCTGATGTAAATGATCTGGGCACACTGCGGGTTGATGATACCTATATGCAGAAACACATTGACCAGATTTTGGCCCTGCCACTGGTTGATACCAAAGCTGTAGCGAAAGCGAACTTTAAAATAGTTATCGATTGTGTAAACTCTACCGGTGGTATATTTGTACCGGCTTTACTGGAGGCTTTAGGCGTTAAAACAGTACATAAGCTGTTTTGCGAGCCTGATGGGAAATTCCCGCATAACCCCGAGCCGCTGCCCGAAAACCTGATCGAACTGAGCAAAGAAGTATTAGCTAAAAACGCCGACCTGGGTATCGCTGTCGATCCGGACGTTGACCGCCTCTGCTTTGTGAACGAGGATGGGAATATGTTTGGCGAGGAATACACTTTGGTTGCCGTGGCCGACTACGTGTTGAAGAATACCAAAGGTAACACGGTATCCAATCTTTCATCAACCCGCGCATTACGCGATGTTACCGAGGCAGCCGGTGGCGAGTACAATGCAGCCGCGGTAGGAGAGGTAAATGTGGTGAACAAAATGAAAGATACCAAAGCCGTTATCGGTGGCGAAGGTAATGGAGGTGTTATCTATCCCGAATCGCATTACGGCCGCGATGCTTTAGTTGGGATTGCATTGTTCTTAACACACCTGGCTAAATCGGGCAAACGTATTTCGGTGTTGCGCCACAGCTATCCTGCCTATTTTATTTCAAAAAACAAGATCACTTTAACGCCCGAAATGGACATTGACGGCCTGCTGGCGAAAGTAAAAGAAAAATATAAAAAACAACCACATTCAACTATCGACGGTTTAAAGATCGAGTTCGATAAGCAATGGGTACACCTGCGCCGTTCGAACACCGAACCGATCATCCGTATCTACTCAGAAGGCGATTCGGAAACCGTTGCCGAGAATTTGGCGAATAAGATAATAGCTGACATAAAAGACATTCTTCAGTTGAAGAATTGATATATCCACGTCATTGCGAGGAACGAAGCAATCTCCGACTTACAGAGCGGATTTGCATATTTGGGATTGCTTCGTTCCTCGCAATGACGCTTTA
>Ga0157373_10000251_pt1 | contig 43720 bp, 55 predicted proteins | sample C65metaG_FD_113460 | JGI IMG/M metagenome (GOLD analysis project Ga0157373, IMG submission 113460) | Corn rhizosphere microbial communities from Kellogg Biological Station, Michigan, USA - C6-5 metaG | ecosystem: Host-associated > Plants > Roots > Rhizosphere > Soil | place: USA: Michigan... | reverse complement strand
GGTTCACGAAGTGGGGCCGTTTCGGTACGGCGATGCGCGTCGCTCGCAAGTTCCGCGAGTACGAGGCGATCTACTTCATGTATCAGGCGGATTTCCGAACACGGGCCTACGCGATTACGACCGTCGTATCGCCGCAGGGGAGCGACGTGCAGAAGGCGCTAATCCACTTTGCGGATGGTAAGCCGCTGGACACGCCGCACGCTGTGGCATGGTTCAAGCGCAACATCGCGAACAAATTCGGCATTGACAAGGTGCCGCACGCAGAACAGGAGAAATGGGTTGACGACAACGCGGAGCTGCTTGAAGCGATCGGGCGCGAGCCTACACGCCACAGAGAGTGGATGGATGCTGACTGTCCTCTGCAATTCTTGGCAGCATGCAGAGAATTCGAGGCATATTGTAGGGCTGTTCGATCAGGTGCACAGTTTGTGTCGCACCTTCCCGTCGGCCTCGATGGTAGCTGCAACGGACTCCAGCATTTCAGCGCAATGCTACGAGATTCGGTGGGTGGAAGGGCAACCAACCTCACTGACGGAGAACGCCCGAACGACATTTACGCTCAGGTTGCTGAGGTTGTTCTCTCGCTACTTCGAGCCGAGCAGGCCAAAGCGGAGCCGGAGCACGCAGACGAAGAAGCAGCGAAGCGGTGGGCGCGGGATCGTGAGTACCTCGAACTCTGGATTCAGCACGGGATCAGTCGCTCGCTGGTCAAGCGCAGTGTGATGACCCTGCCGTACGGCTCTACGCGGTTCTCGTGTGCAGACTTCATCGTCGCAGACTATATGCGGCTTGGTAAGGCACCTGAGTTCAAGCGAGAGTCGTATAGCTTCGCAGCATCGTATCTCTCGCACTTCGTGTGGAGAGCAATCGGTCAAGTGGTTATCGCAGCGCGTGAAGCGATGGACTATCTGCAACGTGCAGCACAGACCATTATAAAAGCCCAGACTCAACAGATCGAATGGTTCACTCCGATTGGTTTCAAGGTCCGGCAAGTGTATCAAGAGGCTGACATCGTTACGATTAACTCTATCCTGTTGGGTGGGGTTCGTATCCGTGTTGGTTCTACTTCCGATCGTCCTGACGTGAACGGGCACAAGAACGGTCTATCTCCTAACTTCGTGCATAGCATGGACGCTGCGCATATGTGTCTTACTACTCTCGCTGCTAAGGCTGAGGGTATCCAGTCTCTAGCTATGATCCATGACGATTACGGTACGCATGCAGCGGACACGGAACGTCTTTACAACATCATCCGGGAACAGTTCGTCTCGATGTACGAGAATAACGATCCTCTGGAACTCTTCAAGGAGATGCACAATGGGCTTCTTCCAGAAACTCCGCGCAAAGGTCAACTCGATCTGCGGGAAGTTCTTCGCAGCAAGTTCTTCTTCACCTGATTCAGTCCTAGATAGTCAACTGAAACAGACGGGTGAATCGGTAGACTATCTAGGCAAGGAAAAGGTAGTTGTGGTGACCCGCCTCTCGCCGCATGTGATGGCTGAACTGGAGCGCAAGTTCCCGATGCCGATCGTGGTGAACACCAGTACACCGATGGAGGTAGCTCAAGCACTGGCCTACCAACGCATCTTCAAGGAGCTTCGCGATGGTTTTGTTACAGAGTGACGAGTGGGATTGCCAGCAAGGATGGGAGTTCTACGACGCGATGGTGCATGTGGCAGAGCAAGCGAAGAAGTCGGGCGCTAAGTCGTGGTTCGCACACATCAACGTGGACGACTGCTTCCGATCGGTGTCGGATGGTCGGCTCAAGGCTGTTCGGGTCGATGACCATTTCGTGATCGTCTACTGCGTCGGAGTCCCGTGGTACAACTCCGAGCTTCGCGTGTTGAGTGAGATGCTGGTAATCCGCATTCGAGCGGGCGGAGACTACCGTAAGGTGCTGCGTGCGCTCGACATCCTTGCCGAGGACGAGCAATGTCGAGTGGTCTGTGTAGGCGATGCGCTCACGCAGGATAAGCGGCTGGCTCGTGTCTACCAACGCGCAGGATTCCGCAGCGAATCCGAGCAGCTAATCAAGGAGCTTTGAATGGGTAACATCTTCAAGCCGCAGGACGACAGTAGCGGTGGCCTCGTCGACGCACCGAAGTACAAGACCGTCTCGCAAGACGAGATGAACTCGATGGACATGAACGCACTCAAGGACCTCGCGTCGGCTGACCCGTGGAAGGTGGGTCAATCGTATGGGCCGGGCCTAGGCGGTGTCGCGAATTTCAGCGGCATTCAGGGCCAAGCGCAGAGTACGTGGGACAACCGCCGCATGGCTGAGATTAAGCAGCAGACCGATGCGGCCAATGCGCAGCGCGCTTCGGCAGAAGAAGCAAGCCGGCAGGCAGCCAAGGTTGCGGAGTCGGCGGCACAGCAGCGGCAGTACACGCAGCAGGGCCAGACGCAATCGCAGGTGCAGAACGTGAACGCGCTCAACGTGCAGTCGCAGATTCGAGACTACCAGAACAAGTCGCCGGAGCAAGCGAGCGCGGACGTGTCTCAGGTAACGGCAGACGGTGCCGACGGCGGCAGCCCCTCGGCGGGCGCAGAAGATCAACGCAAGCGACCGGGAGGTTTCACGAACCGGCCGACCGGCATTCGCATCTCGTAAGGAGTGAGCATGGGTAAGATCATCGGCAGCATCATGGGATGGGGCGGCAACGACGGCAGCGCGATCCGAGACGCGGCAGCACAGCAGGCTGCGGCCACGCGTGCGGCTGCGGACGCTCAGGCGGCGGCACAGAAGGCTGCAAGCGATGCAGCACTCCAGCAGTCGCAGGCGCAGCAGCAGGCCGCTCTGGAGGCGCAGAACTCGTCCTTGCAGGCGCAGCAGTCGGCACAGCAGGCGATGCAGAACCAGCAGAAGCTCGTGCAGGAGGCGAAGGACAAGGCCGGTCAGACGGACAAGCCGACGGTGGACCTCACGGGCGACACGACTGCCTCGACGGACGAGCAGGACAAGCGGCGTAACCCGCGCAACCAGTACGGCAACGGATCGAGTGGCGGCATGACTGGCATTCGCCTTTCGTAAGGAGCGCACATGGCAGACCTCCGCCGAGATTGGGAGGCGTTGGACGGCAGCCGCTCTGCGTTCCTCACACGTTGTGAGCGATACGCAGGGCTGACGCAGCCGATCCTAATGCCCCCGATTGGCTACAACGAAAACCTCGAAGAGATGGAGAACGACTATCAGTCGGTCGGCTCGCAGTCGGTGAACAACCTTGCCAACAAGGTGATGCTCGCACTGTTCGCGCCGTCCCGGCCGTTCTTCCGCTTCGACATTCCAGACAAGGTACTACAGCAGATTACCGGTCAGGGCAAGGACACGACGGAGCTTGAGTCGGCCCTCGCGGTGGCAGAGCGCAACTGCGTGAAGCACCTCGAACAGTTCTCATCCCGCCCGAAGCTGTACAGCGCCATCAAGCACCTTATCGTCACCGGTAACGTGCTGCTGGTCCTGCCGCATGGCAAGGGCGTCAAGACAGACGGCCTGCGGACGGTCGGGCTTCGCAACTACGTGGTGAAGCGCAATCAGGTAGGCAAGGTGATCCGAGTCATCATGCGGGATAAGCTACTGTTCGATGAACTGACGGATCAGACGCAGAGGATTCTCGCAGCGTCGGCCACGCGGTACACGATCAGCGATGACCTGTCGGCCTCCATCGAGAAGTGGGTAGAGCATTTCGTATCGCTGCGTTGGGATGAGGACAAGAAGAAGTACATCATGACGCAGGCGGTGGATGACATCGACCTCACCCCGGCATCGGTTGGTAAGGACTCCCCGTATTACGGCGAGTTCACGGAAGAGGCCATGCCGTACCGTCCGCTGACGTGGGAGCTTGCTGACGAGAACAACTACGGCACCGGGCTGGTGGAGCAGTGCGCGGGTGACCTCGAAGCGATCAGCATGCTGTCAGAGGCTGCGTTGCAGGCTGCGGTGCTGGCTAGCGAATTCCGCTGGCTGGTGAACCCGGCAGGGCAGACCAGCGTGCAGGACTACGCAGCATCGAAGAACGGTGACGCGCTGCCCGGCATGCCGAACGACATCGCGCCAGTGGTGAACGGCGGCAACATCAACCTCCAGCCGATGCAGGCGCTGAACACGGACTACATCAACCGGATCGGAAAGACATTCTTGATGATCGGTTCCGTGATCCGAGACAGTGAGCGTACGACGGCGGCAGAAGTCTCGGCCGTGGCGCAGGAACTGGAGACGAGCCTCGGGGGCGTCTACTCGCGACTCGCGGTGGACATGCAGACGCCCATCGCCTACTGGCTGATCGAAGTGCAGGGGGTGAAGGCGGGAGAGAGTGGGCTAAAGCCGGTCATCATCACAGGCATGGACGCGCTGTCCCGTAACGGTGATCTGGAACTGCTCCAGATGTGCATCGCTGATATCGCTAACCTCGCCAACATCCCGCCGATCGTTCTCCAGCGACTCAAGCTGCAACCGATCATCGCCAAGATCTTCCAAGCGCGTGGGCTCGACCCGAACGAGTACGTGCTATCGGAGCAGGATGCGCAGCAGATGATCGCAGCATCTAAGGCACAAGACGCAGCAGCAGCCGCAGTACCGGGCGTGGCAGCACAACAAGTTCGAAACCAAGGAGCGTAAATGATTTTCTTCTCGAAGCGGTTCATCAAGATGGACGAGGCAAACGATGGCACGGGCGGCGCAGGCGGTGGCGGCACTGTCGTGATGTCGGGTGACGAGGCAGCGGCTGCTGCCCGGGCTGCTGCGGCAGCGCCTGCGACCCCCGCACCGACTCCAGCCGCTCCCGCCCCGGCAGCGACTCCGGCAGCTACAGAGCCGGCAGAAGCGGCCAAGACGGTTGAGTGGGCCAAGACCGGCCACCAGTCGCTGGACATCTCCCTCACGTGGCTCGGCAATCAGGGCCTCGGTGAGGAAAACGAACTGGTGCAACTCGCGGCCAAGACCGGCAACTTCGACGGGCTCAAGGCGCACTTCGCGCAGAACCCGACGCCGGGCGCGGCTGAGATGCTCTCGATTCTGGAGAACTCGTTCAAGGAGTTCGTGGGGGCCGAGAACGAGAAGCGGGCGAAGGAAGCAGCCGAGCAGGTCGAGTTCCTCGGCGGCGCGGAGCGGGCGGATGCCGTCGTGGCGTGGGCGTCGGAGAACGCAGAGCCGCATGAGAAGGCGGCGTTCAACGCGATGATGGATCAGGGCGGTTTCCAAGCCCGCGCCGCACTGGCCTACGTCTCGTCGCTCTACGACAAGGCGAACAGCCAAGACCCGGTGAACATCATCCCGCAGGCACAGGTGCACACGGGCGGGGGCCGTGGAGGCCCGCAGGCGTCGAACACGCCCATCACGCGAGCGCAGCTTGCCGAAGAGGGCGCGAAGCTGTACCAGACCCACGGTGACGCCTACGTGCACACACCGGCCTACCGTGCGCTGCTTCGTCGGGTAGCCTAATTCAGTAGACTATCTAGGAGAGGAAACGGAGGGAGTGGCTAACGCCCGTCCGTTCCTCTGTCCCAACATTTAAAGGAGGAATTTATGGCACTCGAATTCGGTTACGAAAGTGGGATTCTGACGCGTCCCGGCGCGAAGCTGCAAGACCCGGCACTCCAGAACAAGCAGGTCGGCCACGCGCCGGATGCGACCAACCCGGCAGCACTCTACATCGAAGAGTACAGCGGTCAGGTGGAAGGCACCATCGCGCGTGAGTCGATCATGACCGGCTTCGTCCCGACGATCAGCGTCCGTGGCACGGATACGGTGTCGAAGTTCCGCATCGGCGAAGCGACGCTCCAGAAGCTCGTGCCGGGCGAAGCACCGAAGGGCACGGTCGTGCAAGCGAACAAGGCGAAGGTGACGGTTGATACCGTCGTGCTGGCTCGCAACATGATCCCGATGCTGGACGACTTCCAGAACAGCTACAACGCCCGGCGTGAGGTGGCGGTGGAGCACGGCAAGAAGATCGCGAAGTTCCGCGACCAAGCGCTGCTGATCCAAGCGATCAAGGCTGCGCAGATCACGGACACGTCGAATGCCGCCGGCTATCCGGCAGGCTGGAATCCGGGCTCGCAGTACACGTTCGCTGCGGCGAATGACGAAAAGGACCCGGCGAAGGTGCTGCAAGCGTTCGCGGAACTCTTCACGATGATCGAAGAGAAGGACATCGACCCGATCGCAGCGGGCATGATGGCAGTCGTGAAGCCGGCCGCGTACTACACGCTCCTGCAGAACGACGCGATCATCGATCGTGAGTACATCATGTCGGACGGGACGAACATCAAGACGAAGGCTCTGGCTGCTTACGGCGTCCCGGTGCGCGTCTCGAACAACCTGCCGACGGCTGCGGTCACGAACCACTTCCTGTCCAACGCAGGCAACGGCAACGCGTATGACGGCGACTTCTCGAAGGTCTACGCCGCCGTGTTCTCGCCGCGCTCGGTGCTGGCCGGTGAAACCATCTCCCTGACCTCGAAGGTCTGGTTCGATGACAACACCAAGGTGTGGAACGTGGACGACTGGCTGTCGTTCGGTGCGACCACGGATAACCCTGCATACGCTGGCGTGATCCTCAAGGCTTAACCAGCCATCCTAGCCCTCGGGTTCCTCACAAGGGAATCCGGGGGCTATTTTCGCTTTCAGGCCCGGAGGATTCTATGGCTATGCTTTCTCAACTGGACGTGATCAACCAGTGCATTGCGACTCAGGGCGAAGCGCCCCTCAACAGCATTGATCCTGATCATCCGTACGTCCCGCCTGCCCTGCAATCGATCGAGACAGCGCTCACGCTGGAACTCGGCAAGGGCTGGTACTTCAACGAGGATGAGTTCGTGTTGCAGCCGGAAGTAGACGGCACGATCTTCGTCCCCAAGGACACCATCACGGCCCTGCCGCTCGACCCCCTCTGTACAGGGATCGTGCAACGAGGCCGGCGCATGTACGACCGCTACAACGGCACGTACTTCATCAATGCCCCGCTGTATGTCCGGCTCACAGTAGAGGTTCCGTTTGACGACCTCCCGATGATGTGGAATCAGTTCGTTGCTTCGCGTGCCGTGCTCGACTTCCAAGGCAAGTACGATGCCGACAGTGAGCAGTACCAAAAGCTGCTGGTGAAGTACAACCAGTTGTCTGGCCTCGTCAAGACAGAGGACATCCGCCAGCGTAAGGAGAACATCCTCTACGATCAGCGCAGCACATTTGCGCAGAAGCTGGCCCGAGTGCGGCCGATGCGCCGAAACATCAAGCCCTTCTAAGGAGGCCCTATGGCTAAGGTAGTTTCCTCGTTTGCGTCGGTAGTCCGGGGCGTCAGCGAACAGGTTCCACAGGATCGTCACCCCGGACAGATGTACGAGCAAGTAAACATGGTGTCCGATCCGGTGCGCGGCGTCGCGCGTCGGCAGGGCTCCCGCAACATCGGCGAGAAGCTGATCCGCGCGGGCACACTGGCGGAAGCCGGCCTGCCGGAAATCCTGCGCACGTATCGAGAGCATAGCTTCTTCATGAACGGCGTGGAGTACTCCGTGCTGTACCGTCACGGCGAAGTCGCGGCGGACAAGCTCAACGTGCTGCCGCTGCTGTTCCTGTTCGACAAGAGCAACAACCGGGTCATTCCCATCGCGGAGGGCACAGGGCTCGACTCCTTCAAGCAGTACGGCCTGTCGAGCGTCACGACGGTGGGCGACTACCTAATCGCCTCGGTCAACAAGGCGAGCCCAACCTACACACAAGTGGACCAGTATGAGAGCACTCGCACGCTGGCCTGCGCGTGGGTCCGTGGCGGTAGCTACAGCCGGACCTTCACGCTAAAGGTGCAGTCGGACAACGACGGCGTCTGGCACACGGCGACCTACACCACAATGGCTTCGAGTTACCCGGCCTTGCTGGACACCTCGGACATTCCGTCGCAGATTTGGGACGGCTCGAAGTGGGTGGCGAACCCAGACTACCAGAAGCTGGTGAATGACCGCGTGAACGCTTACAATTCGGCGGCAACGAAGTGGGTGGGTGACGCGTTCCTCGACCAGCAGCCGGAGAACATTGCAAACAAGCTTGCGCAAGGTCTGGTCGCGGCCGGCTTCTTGCAGGTAGCAGTGCACGGGTCCTCGATCGAGATGAACAACGTCCGAGCGATGGCTATCGACGACGGCGGCGACGGCTCGCTGGTGCGCGATACGCATCGCATCGTCAAGACGCCGGACGCGGTGACGGCGCAGCACTACGGCACGAAGGTGGTTATGGTGCGAGCACCGGGCCAGCTTGATGCATACTACCTAAAGTTCATCCGCAGCGACGGCAACGGCGCGTTCGGGCCGGGTACATGGGTGGAGACGCCTGCGCAGTTAGTGCAGCCGACCAAGGTGTTCCTGCTCGGTCGATACAACGGCGACCAGTCCGCGTTCTGCATCGCAGGCACGCCGGGCGAACTCGCCACGGTCAGCGGGCAGGCAGTGCCGGACTACGCGGGCTCGTCGTCAGGTGACATCTCTCAGGTGTCGAACAAGCCGTACTTTCTCGACCATCCTATCACGTGCGTCACGATGTTCAACGACAGGCTAGTCGTAGTGTCGAATGGCGTGGTCGCGATGTCGCGGAGCGGGGATTACTTCAACTTCTTCCGCAAGTCGGCAACGACACTGTTGGACGACGACCCAATCGAGATTTACGCGGTTGGTGCAGAGGACGACATTATCACGCGATCGATCCTCTACAACAAGGACCTGTTCCTCTTCGGCATCCGCAACCAGTACGTCGTCAGCGGGCGGCAGATCGTCAGCCCTAAGACCTCGACTATCAGTGCAGCGGCATCGGAGCACGGGGCCGGCTATGCCCGCCCTGCGGCCTCCGGCAACCTGCTGTTCTACGGTCGCTCGAAGGCGGCTCGCGGGCTCACACCTTCGCCGTTCGTGGGCGCTGTGGCGCAGTTCCAGCTTGGTATCTTCCTCGATACGCCGGAGACGTATAGCGTCACGCCACAGATCGACAAGTATCTGCGGGGCCGGCCGACGGAGCTAGCCACGTTGGCGGCACCGACGTGCCTGTTCGTGCGAACGGACGGTTACGATCGTGGTGTGTACGTCTACAGCTTCATCGACCAGCCCGGCACGCAGGCGCGGCAGTTCGATTCGTGGTCGCGGTGGGAGTGGGACGCCCGCGTAGGCAACCTGATCGGCATCACGACGTTCGACACGAACATGCTCGCGTTCACGATCAAGGACGACGGCGCGTCGCTGTGGTTTGCTGTGGAAGAGTTCAACATGGACTCGCAGGTGCGTGATGTGCCGTACTTCGATTCGTATCGGCCCTACACGCGTGCTGTGCAGGATGCAGCGGCCGGTAACTACTTCTGGTTCCGCGACACGGACGAGATGAAGATGAAGCTAGGCGTGGCGTTCGACCAGACCACTGACCGCTTCATGGTCGGTGTGGAGTGGGCGCGGGTGGACGAGATGATCCGCAAGTTCGGTATGGACATGCTCAACGCGTCGGCGCAAGTCGGCGTCGAGTACGAATCGTTCATCGACATCACGCCGCCATTCCTGCGAGACAACAACGACCGGGCGGTGCTCTCGGGCAACCTCACCATCCAGCTTTACCGGGTGCAGGTAACCGACACCGGCGGCTTCGATGCGATGCTCTCGCGGAACAACATCCCGGAGACGGCTGTGGTTCGATTCCGTGGCTTCATCTCGGGCCGAACGTCAGCGCAGGTTGGCTACCAGCCGATCGCAACGCAGACGGTTGCAGTCCCGGTAGGAGCGAACAACCTGCGGCACCGCGTGCGGTTCGTGTCACACAACTGGTTGCCTCTGTGCATCACTTCTCTGGAGTGGGCGGGGCAGTACTTCAACAACGCCCGACGGGTGTAAGGAGGGAGCATGGGTAGCTTTATTCAGGCCGGCATGTCCATCATGGGCGAGCTTGGTAAGGCTCGCATCGCGGGGGCACAGGCCGATGCGCAACAGATGATCGGCGATGCCAACACCTACGCGCAGAACTTGCAGGGACAGTCGGCGGTGGCGGCGGCGAACACCAATCGCCTCATCGCCAACGCTGCCAACGCAACGAACGCAGCGATCCAGAACAAGTCGCGCAGCATGGGGAACCAGTTGCGGCTTACCGCAGCGGGCAACAGGTCTAACGACTTCCAAGTGAACATGGCACGGACGGTCGACAAGATGACGCAGGGTACGGTCGAGAGTCGTATCGCGGCAGCGGAGCAGATGGGGGCGCTGGTAGCGTCCCGCGCGGGAACCGGCGGCAGTTCAGCCGCTGCTCTCTCTGCGCTGAACATCGCGCAATCGCGGGCCAAGGCGTACATGGACGAGAACAACGACCTCAAGACCTACGACATGAAGATGCAGGCAGCGGGCCTCGCTACCAACATGTACCTCTCGCTCGACCTGAATCAGTCGATGGCACAAATCGATCTTGCTCGGGACACGTTCACGCCGATGCCGGCTCCGGTGGTGCCGCGTCCGCCGAACTTCGGGCAGGTAGCGTTGGGTGCTTTCACCGGCGGTGCGTTCGGCCTCGGCGAGCAGCCGGGTATCGCGATGGCAGAGAACAACGCACGCGGCAGCGGAGGCTTTAACTTCCAGATGCCAGCGGGGTGGGGCGGCACTCGCGGCACGGTAGGCAATACGCCGGGCTATGCGTCTCAATCCCTGCTCGGCGGTGTGAACAGTTTCAGTAGCTCGTGGGGCGCAGGCTCGGGCGGCGACTCGTTCGGCGGTGGCGGTGGTAGTTGGGGGGTGGGCGGCAACTCCTACGGCTTCTCAACGGGCGACAGCGGGAGCAGCTACGGTGTCGGAGGCAATTCCTTTAACTTCTCTTTCGGAGGTGGTGAATGAGCGATTCTTTCGCATTGGGGAGCACGGGGAATGTTGTGCTCACCGATAGCAGCACCATGAGCGCACCGGTGCAGCAGCAACTGACGCAGGTAGTCGGCGGCACGACGAATGCCCGATTCCAGAACGTCACGCAGAGTGGCGACTGGATCGGGCAGGCAGGAGAGTATGCCAAGGAGACTAAGGGCATCGTGGAGGGCGTGCTTAAGATCGCAGCCCCTACGGCAGAGAAGTACATCGCGCAGCGGCAGCAGGCCGCGTATTTCGACGGCATGGCGAAGGTGGCGCAGGGCCAAGCTCTGACGGACATCGAGAAGGAGCAGCCGTGGTACACGAAGATTTTCGGCCCGAGTGCCACGGTGCGCGGAGCGCAGGCCATGACGGCTATGACGGTCGTGCAGCAGCAGCAGGCCGACTTCCTGAACAGCATGCCGAACCTCCGCGCTCAGTCCCCGGACGACGTGCGCAAGTACCTCGTCAACCAAGCGCAGGCGATCAACGTCGGCGACGTGGACGTGAACAATGCCATTCAAGCCAAGCTGGCGGAAGGGTGGGGCACGATGCTGGAGGCTCATGCCAAGCAGCATTACGCGTGGATGCAGGATCAGAACTCGCGGGCGTGGTCCGGTATGCAGTTGTCGCAAGGCGGCTACTTGCAGTCTGTGGCCGGTGCGGGGGCAGGCAACTTCCTCAGCACAGACACGGGCATCAAGGCAAAGCAGCAGACGCTCGACCAGATCGACACGAACCCCGGCATGGACCCGGACACGTTCCGCCGGTCCACCCTCTCGGCGGTGCGTGCGAACTACGAGCGCGGGAACTTCATCTACGGCCGGATTTTCCGGGAGTCGCAGATGTGGCAGAACCTGTCGGCTGACGAGCAGCGCAACGTCGACCAGTATCAGCAGAAGGCCGAGCAGCAGTATCTCAACAAGCTGGCATACAGCGACTACGGCACGCAGAAGGCCGACATCATGTCGCAGGCATCGTTGGGCCTCATCTCGCGCAACGATGCGATCAAGGCGGCGCACCGGTTGAACGAGAACGTAGCTCAGGCTACCGGCGTTGAGGCCCCGTTCGTCACCGGCCAAGACCTCGAAACGATGGTGAAGGGGAACAACCGCGCAATCATCCGCGAGATGGACAAGGCGGATGCGCGGACGAACAAAGCCAACGAAGCGCATCAGAAGGAACTCCAGAAGTTGCAGGACACGAACTTCGCGGTGGGCCAGATCAACGCGGGCGATCCTGAGCAAGCGATCATCACCGGTGCCGCCTCGAAGGCTGAGGTGGAGCAGTTGATTAACGCGAAGTTCAGCGAGTTCTCGCAGCAGTCTCCGGATCAAGCGGTCCAGTTCCTTGCCAAGACGAACAGCCGAGGTTTCGTGTCGGATCGCGTGGCGTCGCTCATGACTTCGGGTATGCGGGCGTCGCAGGATCAGGGCTACACGGATGCGTTCGCAACGTCGGCGGATTGGTATCGCAAGCTGGCAGCAGTATCGCCGGCTGCGGCAGATGCGTACTTCGGTGCGCAGGCCCCGCAGATGCACCAGTTCGTGGACATGACCGCCGCCGGCGCGCAGCCGCAGGACGCGTGGAAAAGCACGTTCAGCAAGCCGCCGCAGATGAACAACATCATGCGCATCACGGGCGGGCGGCAGCAGGCGGCGGATGCAGTCACCAAGGCAGTGGATAGCGCGTGGCGTGATGGCGGCGTTATGGCCGCGCTTGGGTTCCGTGAGGACACCGCACCGTATCTCATGCGCAACCTCACCACCGCAGTGACGAACCGCATCGACCAGTACGTCGGCGCGAACGCGGACATCAACCAAGCTGCACTCGTGGCTACGAAGAACGCAGGCGTCGATCAGTTCGGTCGTGACGGGTACGTGAAGGCACCGGGGCAGATGACAATCGCCCGGACGCTCAACATTCCAGACGATGCGATGGGCGACGTGTTCTCGGGTATCCGTGACACGAAGCTCAAGGCTATCGGTGCGAATCCGAATCAGATCAACTCGATCATTCGCAGTGGAAACAACCTGTACATTTCGCTAATCACGGACGACGGTATCACGCATACCGTGCCGGTAAGTGCAGACGAGATGAAGTCGGCTTACGCCTCGGGTATCAAGAAGCGCGATAACCGCAAGCGTCCGATGTCAACCAACGCCAATCTGCTGAGCCCGCAAGGTGCAGCATTCATCGGCATGTAAGGAGGAAGAATGGCAGAGCAATTTACACCGGCAAGTTTCACTGGCCTGACGAAGCAGCAGAAGTTTGAGAAGGCAGCGGCGGAAGCAGGCGTGCCGGTGTCTGCTCTGGACGGCATCTGGAACCGTGAGTCGAGCCGTGGTCAGAACCCGGCAGCATATCAGCCCAACCCGGCATCGTCCGCATTCGGCGAGTTCCAGCAACTTGACGGCACGGTGCGCGGGCTGGCGAAGAACTACGGCGTCACCATCGATCGTAGCAAGTTCGATGACGCGCTGTGGGGTGCCGCGATGCAGTTGAAGGAGAACATGCAGGCGTTCAAGGGCGACCTGAATCTGGCAGTGGCCGCATACAAGGCAGGCCCGGCGAACGCTCGCGGTGCAGATGGTCAGCAATACGCAGCTAAGGTGCTCGGTACGCCGGCACCGCAGGATGACGAATTGTACGCCGCTGGTCCGAATAACAACGTGCAATCGATGCAGTTGATGTTTCCTCCGTCGTTCACGGCTAACGCATTCGCTGACGTTGCGCCGCGCGATCTGCGTAGCGTCTCTCCAAAGGCACCGAAGGACTACACGCCTAAGTTCGTGGAATCCGCAGCTACGACGGCCGCCGGTATGGCCCTCGACAAGGGCGTGTCACTCGAAGGCGCGAGCGTAGTGAAGAACGCAGTGAAGGCCGGCGACCCGGAAGGACAGGCGGAGATTGCTACCGCTGCTCAGCCGAACCTCTCGATGCAGTATGATCGACTGGCCGCTACTGCGGACATCGGCTACCGCGCGGATACGGCGATGCAGGACCTGCGCAAAAACACGTCGGCGTGGGATGCGTTCGGCGACTCGTTCGTGCAGAACAACGTCGTGGCCCGGCTGTCCAAGACGATGGCTGAGCAGCAGGCCAAGGCGGATGGGTGGGACGGCACGTGGTCGCTGACTACGGAGCACGACGAGGCCCTGCGGAAGGAAGGCTTCACGGAGCGCGAGATGCAGCAGCTTCGTGACGCGTCGAGCGAGATGAACCTGAACCAGATCAAGGCGGATATCGCAGCACAGCGCGACTCGAATTTCAACCTCGCGCAGCACGGCGTCTCTGGCTTCGTTGGAGGGCTCGCCGGTGGTGTGGCTGACCCGGTGGGTCTGCTCATCACGGGAGGGGCGGGGGCGGCCGTCTCCGGGCTTGTGAAGGGCGGTATGGCTGCACGTCTGGCAGCGGCCGGCATCACAGGCACGGTGTCGAACTTGGCAATCACGGGTGCCCTCGAAGCAGCCGGCAGCAACATCACCTCTCACGACTACCTCATGGCGGGCCTCACGGGGGCCACCCTCGGCCTGTTGGGCCACGGTGCTATGGAGGGCCTCACCGGCTCGATGAACTCCCTACGGCGCGGTATGGCAGAAGCGAAGGCGGACCTGCACGTGCGTGCGGCTCAGGAACTCGGCCCGAACGCGACGCCAGATGAAATCGCAGCCCGCGCCGTGGAACTCGATCAGCAAGATTGGGCGAAGCGGGAAGAGATGCGGGCGGCAATCAACCTGTCAGAGGTTCCGGACACGCATCGCCTTATGCCGTCGGACGAGGCTCAGCCGACGCTGGTTCAGGAGGTGCGGCCGGACGGCGCAACGGTCGGCCAAGAGGTAGTGGCCCGCTACGGCCTCGACAACATCGTGTCGGACGCGGAGCGCAACCTCACGGCGGAAACCATCGCCCGTGCGGAACGCAACCAAGCAGCCCGGCCTACCGACTTGAAGAAGATCGGCAAGCTGATGGGCGCGCTGCCGGAAGGCATCCGCACGCAGGTTGAAACCCTCGGCATGACGCTGGCCCGCAGCGATAACCCGGTGGCCCACTACGTTAGCTCGACGCTGATGGAGTCGGCAGCCGGTACGTCGGAGCGGGTGCGGACGGCGTCCATCACGAAGTCTCAGTTGGAGAACATCAGCCGCGAGCAGTTCGGCGATTACCTCGCGTTGCAAGACGCATGGCGTCAACAGCACGGCCCGCTGTCGGCCGTCGAGGATGCACTCCACGGCACGCATCGCCGGCAGTTCGACCGGCTGGTGCAGGATGAGATTTACGCTCGTCGCGGCACGGACGTGGCGACCGACGCAGAGCGCAACGTGCCGCAGCTTGTGCGTGACGGGGCTGACGCTCTGGAGCGTGCATACCAGCAGCAGTTGAACTGGCTGCGCCGTGTGGATGCTATCGGCACGCAGCACATGCCGGAGTCAGCGCGGGGCTACATGCCGCAGCGTATGGACGAGAACATGCTGATGACTGCGAGCACGGCTGAGACTCGAGACTTGACACGCGAACTCGCTCGGCAGATCGCGACGTTCAACACAGGTATCGACTCTGCGCTGGCCGGCCGGCTGGCACGTGAGTACATCGAGCACACGCGGGCGCGTGCCTCGGGCGTCATTGAGCAGGATATCTCGAACGTGCGCCAGCTTTCTGCACCGGAGAACCTGATGGACCTGCTTGACGTGCTGGCTACGTCGGACCAAGACATCGCGCGCCTGCGTGACCGGTTCATCCGGGGTGGCGCGAGCTTCACCAAGCAGCGCTACGAGTTCGACCTGTCGGCACCGGTCGGTGAAACCCGCCGGCTTGGCGACTACTTCGTGTCGGACCAGTCGGCACTGTTCAGCCGCTACATGCAGCGTGCCACGGGCGAAGTTGCTCTGGCGCAGTACGGCGTGCATGGCCGGCAGGGCATCCAGTTGACGCGTGACGCGATGGTTCGGGCAGCTAACACGCCGGAGCGCGTCGCTTCACTGCCTCATGACCTCGCAGCCTACGATGCCTTCATGCGTGACATGCTCGGTATGCCGATGACCTCCCGCGTGCCGGGGCAGCAGGCAATGCGCAACCTGCGGACGCTGGCCTCTATGAACATGCTTGGCGGTATGGGCTTCACGCAGGCAGCGGAGTCGATCAACATCGCAACGCATCTAGGCGTACGTGCGATGCTCGGCTCCGTGCCACTGGTTCGGAACATGCTCAAGGACGTGCGCCTGATGAAGGGTGCCAAGCTGTACGAGCAACTCGAACTCATCGGGGGTCGCCACGACGCCGCAGAGCGGTTCCACTTCCCGTATGAACTGCCGGGCGAGACTGATCGTGTCTACGGTCACGACACTCCCGGCCTGTTCACTCGCGGTCTGCAAACGGCATCGCGTAAGTTCTCCGTCGTCACGGGGCACCGGGCTGTGCACAACTGGCAGATGAAGATGGCAACGGAGCAGATCGCGTCCAAGGTGCTGCGTGCAGCCAACGGGGACAAGAAGCTCGGTAAGCTGGTGGAAGAGATGGGGTTCAACGAAGGCTTCATGACCAAGCTCAAGGCCAGCCTGCCGGGTTCGACTACGTTCGACGGCAAGTGGGTCGCGTCGTTCGACATCGACGCTCTCCCGCGTGACGTGGCAAGCGAGCTTGTGCAGGGCGTGCAGCGCGGCGCTCGGCAGGTGATCCAAGGCTCGTTCCGGGGTGAGAACTTCCGGGCGCAGACGACGATGCTCGGACAGTTGCTCACGCAGTTCCGGAGCTTTACCTTCCTGTCGATGGAGAAGCAGTGGGGCCGCGTCGCCGGGGCCACGGGTAGCGTAGCAGCAACCGCCTACCTCGCCGGCCAGATGATGGCAGCAGTCCCGGTGCATCTCGCTCGCGTGCAGTTCAACGCGCTCGGCAAGAAGGATGCGCAGAAGTACATCGACACCAACACGTCGATGGCAGCGCTTGTGCGGGCCTCGCTCAACTACGCTTCCCTGTCTGGCCTCGCCGGTGAAGGGTGGGACGCAGTGCAGGGCGTGTACAGCGCGGCGACCGGCAAGACGTTCGGTGGTGAGAACGCGCGAACCGGCGCGAAGAACGGCTTGGGCTCTCTGATCCCCGGCCTGTCGTATGCCGATGGTGTGGTGCGTAATGCACTCGGCATCGTGCAGAAGCCTACGTTTGATCAGGCGGCGAAGCTCGGCAAGTCGGTGCTGCCGGGCGGGAACATCCCGTATCTGGCATGGGCCTTCAACGCAGCACAGTAAGACCGGCGGGCCTTCGGGCCTGCCTCCCTCAAATCAGTAGACTATCTAGGACAAGAAAGGAGGAAGCATGGCAGACAATCTTACCCCGTGGCTTGCGGGCGCGGCGGAGACGGGTGGCCGCTTCGCCTTTAACCAGTGGCCCGGCAACGGCTCGACCATTCGGTGGGGAATTAACTTCGCGGGTATCGCTCCGGGCTATCTGGACCGCGCTCACGTGAAGTACTACGTTACCGACGACGCTACTGGTTTCAGCACGGCGGTATTCCAAGTGCCGAGCACTGCGTTCATCAGCGACACTATCCTAGAGCTTAAGCATCCGGTAACGGGTGCGATCATCGCTACAGGACAGACGCTCTCCGTATTCCGGGATTCGCCGAAGCAGCAGCCTATCCCCAACTTCAACGATGGCTCGATCATCGATGAAGAGAACCTCGACACTGGTTTCCGCCAAGCTGTGTACGCAGCAGCGGAGATGGTTGACCGCTTCGGCGTTTCGAGCGACAAGGCCGACCAAGCCTTTACTATCGCGAACGCCGCCAACACGAAGGCAGACACAGCCATCACTACTGCTAACGGCGCAGTGACCACGGCTAACACTGCCCTGACGACGGCGAACAACGCTAGCTCCAAGGCAGACACCGCGATCGCTACGGCCAACACTGCAAGCGCTACAGCGAGCACCGCCCTCAGTACAGCCAACACGGCTATCGGGACGGCGAACTCCGCGAGCGCAGCAGCAAGCTCGGCAGTGTCCACAGCGAACGCAGCCAACACGGCTGCTGCTGCTGCGGTGTCAACGGCTAACAGCGCAAGCTCCAAGGCAGACTCTGCACTCAGCACCGCCAACACGGCAGCGATGAATGCGAGCACTGCACTGAGCGTCGCTAACACGGCTAGCGCGAACGCCAGCACCGCGATCAGCACAGCCAACTCTGCAACGACCACGGCCAACACAGCGAAGGCCACTGCAGACACGGCCAAGGCCACGGCAGACGGTATCGACGCTAAGGCTCAGTCTGCCCTTGACACGGCTAACACCGCTTCGGCCAACGCGAGCACTGCCATCAGCACGGCTAACGCTGCGTCCACCACCGCTAACAACATCGACGCCAAGGCTCAGCAGGCTCTCGACACGGCGAACGGTGTGGATGCCAAGGCACAATCAGCCCTCGACACAGCTAACGCGGCAGACGCGAAGGCGGACCAAGCCCTTGGTGCGTCCGACGGCCGGTACGACAATCAGGTCCGCATCTACCAGAACTCAGCAGACACGCAGGTCCAGATGCTCTCTGGCTCGCGCGCGTCGCCGGGCTCGCTGCGTTGGTCGGTTGCCGGCGGCACGGGCAGCACGCCCACGTTCGCGCTGAACCGATACAACTCGGGCGGCACCCTCGTGGACGCGCCCATTTCGGTGAACTGGAGCACGGGCGCGGTCAGCACGGCAGCGCTCACAGCGGCCGGCGCAGTGGCACTCTCGTATGCCAACCCGCATCTCACGCTGAACGGCACGGCCGCCGGCCAAGAGCGAGCGGTGGTCTACAACACGAACGGCTCGACCCGATGGCAGCACGGCGCGTCGAGCGCGGCAGAGTCGGGCAGCAACGTCGGCTCGGATTGGTTCCTCTCGCGCTACAGCGATGCGGGTGCCCTCATCGACTCGCCGCTGTACGTGACCCGCTCGACCGGCAAGCTGACGCTCACGCAGCGTCCTGCGTGGGCCGGCTACACGCCGTGGGACAGCAACAACTTCGACCCGACCACCAAGTTCGACAAGGCCGGCGGGGCCATTACTGGCGGTGTGCAGTTGACTACGGCCAATACCGGCTTCGAACTCGGAAGCACGTCGTCGGCCGGCCAGCCGTTCATCGACTTCCACTCCAGCGGCAACAACATCGACTACGACTCGCGAATCATCGCGTCGGGCGGTACGGGCACATCCGGACAGGGTGGGCTCACGTTCGCCGCGAACGCTATCGTGCTCGGTGTACGGCCGACGTGGGCCAGTGGCGCGGTGCCGTGGGATAACGCCAACTTCAACCCCGGTACGAAGGTGGAAAAGACAGGCGACCAGATGTCTGGACGGCTCACTCTCGGCGCATCCGGCTGGCAAGCAGACTTCGCGTTGCAGAACCTGAACGGTACGGGCAACGCTAACGTGTTCCTGCGCGCTCGTCAGGGAGGCGGTCTGGAGGTCATCAACTCGGCATACAACGCTGTGCCGTGGTCAGTTGACGATGGTGGCACCACCTACCAGAGCAGTTCTGCGAACATCGGTGGGGTGCGTATCCAGCCGGACGCTAATATCGTCGGCGGCAGCATGCCGAGCGGGAACCTGTTCTCCGCACTTAGCAGCAAGGTGCCCAACGGTACGCAAGCGACTCACCGCGCGGGCATCAACGAGTTCGGCTCGGTCAACGTGAACGGAGCGGCTAACACGACGGACGCCGGTAGCCCGTGGGTGATGATCGGCCTGCGGACAGTTCTCGGCAGCAACACGCTGTTCCTGCGGGCTAACTGGCTGGCAGTCGGCTAAGGAGGAAACATGCAGTACACACACGACCACATGATCTTCACGCTGATGTCGATGTACCCTCACCTTTCGCATTGGAAGGACTACAAGGTTGCAATGCCTTGTACTGAGGGTGGCGGACAGTGTGGCGATCCGTGGATCGTGGAGTGGACGGCACCAGACACAAAGCCACGCGCTGAGTGGGTGCTCGACCACTACCACGAGAATCAAGAGGCGATCTGCGCCGCCCTCGCGCGGCATCAGCGCGACGACCGATTGAAGTACAGCGACCCGTTCGCTTTTCTTCCATCGGATGCCAATGAGTACGTCACAGCGCGGCACGCTGCGATCATCGACTACCGCTCGAAGCTGCGCGACATCGAGGCGCTTCCGGGCTGGCCGCTTGACGTGCAGTTCCCGGACTTTCCGGGCTAGGAGAAGATATGGACGGAATCGCGGAGAAGTGGCGTGCATTCATCCTCTTCGTTGGTTCCGCCATCGGAATGACGGGGTGGGACTGGAGCACCGCCGCGAGCATCGCTACCTTCGTGTATGCAGTGTTCGCGGCCCTCAAGGCGCTGCCCGGCGCATGGGACACCATCAAGAAACTCAGGAGCAAGCTATGAGCGATCTGACTTCGTTGCTTGAGCAACTGCATTGTGTCGCCGTGAAGGAACTGTTGGAGCGCATCGAGTCCGGTGATGCTTCGGCAGCCGACCTCGGCGTAGCCGTGCAACTGCTCAAGCACAATAGCATCACCGCCGACACCGGCAAGAACGACTCGCTGCAAGAACTGCGCGACAAGCTCAAGGCGCGGCAGACGCATAACATCACCCGTCGTCAAGGTCAACACCAAATCGGTGGAGACGTGGATGACGCCCTCGACAATCTAACCATGAGGCACTAAAGCATGCGTGAGAATCCGATTGCAGCGGCGCTGCGTTGGCAAGAGCTTGAACTGGTTCAGGCCGCTTTCCCGTCGTTCGTCGGGTTCCTCGATGTCGTGATGACCGAACTCGGGTTTAGCTCGACTGAGATTCAGCAGGACATCGGGACGTTCCTCGCCTTCGGGCCACAGTACCTGATGATTCAGGCGCAACGCGGGCAGGCCAAGACCACGGTCACGGCAGCCTACGCAGTGTTCTGTCTCATCCACAACCCCTCATTCCGAGTCATGATCCTGTCCGCCGGCGGCAAGCAGGCGAACGAGATTTCGACGCTGATCGTGCGTATCATCACGGGCATGCCGGAGCTTGCCTGTCTATGCCCTGACAAGTCGGCGGGCGACCGGACCTCAACAGAAGCATTCGACGTGCACCACTCCCTCAAGGGCTTGGACAAGTCGCCGTCTGTGCGATGCGAAGGCGTCGAGTCGAACTTGCAGGGCGCGCGTGCCGACTTGCTGATTGCCGATGACGTGGAGTCCGGCAAGAACTCCAAGACGGAACACTTGCGCGAGCAACTTCTCCAGATTACTAAGGACTTCACATCGATCTGCGCGGACGGGCGCATTGTCTACCTCGGCACGCCGCAGAGCGAGAACTCGATCTACAACACCCTGCCGGGTCGCGGGTACACCATCCGCATCTGGCCGGGGCGCTACCCAACGTTCGAGCAGATGGAGAACTACGGGGAGCATCTGGCCCCCATTATCGTGCGCCGCATGGAGGCAGACCCTTCGCTGAGGACCGGCGGCGGGATTGACGGTAAGCAAGGCAAGCCTACGGACCCGGTGCTACCGGCCGGCCGTGAGGCACAGTTGCAGATGAAGGAGATGGACCAAGGCGCGGCCTACTTCCAGTTGCAGCACATGCTGAACACGAAGCTCGCTGACGCGGAACGGTATCCGCTGCGGACCAATCGTATCATCGCCATGACCCTTCCGGGAACTGGTAATTACCCTATGACTATCACGCCTTCGCTGATGCCGGGCGACCTGCTGGCCTACAACTCCTGTGGCAAGCGGTACGACTTCCTGCGGCCTGTGGTGCTGTCGGAGGACACCGCCCCGTTGCAGAGCATCACCATGTCGATCGACCCGGCAGGCGGCGGGAAGAACGGCGACGAGACGGGCTACGCGGTGGTCGGGTTCCTCAACGGGAACCTGTGGGTGCTGGACGTGGGCGGCGTGCCGGGTGGTCACACGGACGACCGGTTCGAGGCGCTCGCGCAGATCGCATTGAAGTGGAAGCCGAACAAGATCATCGTGGAAAAGAACATGGGCTTCGGCACGTGGACCGCGCTGTTCCTGCCGGTACTTCGGCGCATCTACAAGGAGGCTGGTAACCCACAAGGTGGCTGTGCCGTCGAGGAAGTGTTCGAGTCCGGCCAGAAGGAACTCCGGATCATCGACACGCTTGAGCCGATCATCGGCCGGCACCAACTCATCATCAACAGCGACCTGATCGCGAGCGACGATGACTCGGTGCAGAAGTACGCGGCAGCGAAGCGCATCACCTACTCGCTGCTGAACCAACTGTCCACCATCAGCCGTGACCGCGACTGTCTCGGCCACGACGACCGTATCGATGCGCTCGCAACCGCTGTGCGCCCGTATGCGGAGCAACTGGCGGTGGAACAGACCAAGGCTATCGAAGCCCGCCGCCGTGCGGAAATCCTAGCCATGCAAGCCAACCCCTTGGGCCTGCCGAAGCATCTGCTTCAAGCACCCCGTGGCAAGGGCAACAACCTATTCAATCGGAGGAAGTAACGATGAACGTAGCAGACCTCAAGTCCCCCGGCGCGATCTACCGTGCGCCCGAACTGCGCAAGTTCGCAGCCATCGTCATCTCCCGCGCGGAGATTCTCAACCAAGAAGCGACCACGCAGGAACTGCTCGACTTCTTCGTTACCTGTGCCCGGCATGTGAAGGGCCTGCTTCCCAACAAGACCGCCGCTAAGGCAAAGGAGTAATTCATGGCTCTCTTCACCAACACCGCAGCACAACTCCCGAAGCTCGCCTTCTCGCGCGGTGAGGACCTCCGCTGCGACGCTGCACGCGCCATCGGTCAGGTCAAGGCAATCCAGAGCAAGGGCTCCGGAGGCGCGGCTGCAGAACTCACGACCTTCTTCCAAGGCTGCCTGACTCTGCTCTCCGGCGCGGCACCGGGCACCACGGCGATGGTTGTGGACGGCCAGACCTTCACGGTCGGTGCGCAGACCCTCACGGCTCACGTGGCCGGCGGCGCGCTAACCTTCACCATCGCATAAGGAGGTGGAATGAATCCCATCGTGAAGCGGGCCGTCGCGCTCGCCACGGTGGCCGGTGCAGGGTTCATCGGTGCCCTAGCAGATCATGAGGGCATCGTGAGCACCGGCTATCGTGATCCGGGCGGCAGGACGGACAAGCCAACCGCGTGCGCGGGCCACACCGGCCCCGGCGTGAAGGAAGGCGTGCGGTACTCAGACGAGCAGTGCGCTCGCTGGCTGGCACAGGACGCTGACGCGGCCGCTGCTGGCGTGCGTAGGGTAGTGACCCCTGCGGTCTACCAGCGGCTCACAGAGGCGGAGAAGGACTCATATAGCGACTTCGTGTTCAACAAGGGGCTCGGGAACTTCTCGACCTCCACAATGCTGCGGAAGCTCAACGCGGGCGACCGGATAGGCGCGTGCCGCGAGAACGTGAAGTGGGTGTACGGGCGCGACAAGCATGGCAGGCAGGTCAAGCTGCCGGGGCTCGTCACGCGCGCGAACGCCAACATGCAACTCTGCCTTGCCGGCGTGGCAGGCATCAAGAAGTGACCCGGCGATAGGAGGCCACTATGCAAATGCTGGAGAAGGTACTAGCGGGCGCGGTCATCGTGTTCGCCCTTCTCTCTGCCGGTCTTGGCATTACGCTTAAGATCGAGCACGGGCGAACGCTGTTAGCTCAGACTCAACTGGCTGAGGCTACACGTGCGCGGGAGTTAGCAGAGAAGGAAAGGGATGCGCAGGTGCTTGCGCTTAAGGTATTGAAGGGCCAACTAGCTGAGCTTACGGCTAAGGAGGCTAAGGCTAAGGGAGAACTCAATGGCGCGCTTAACGCTAATCGCGACTGGAGCAATGCTGCTGTTCCTGACAGCGTGTACGACGCTATCTTCGGGGCCGACGCTGCCAGCGGAGTCGCTGCTCGCTGATTGCCCTCATGCGGAAAAGCCGGCTACCCGGACCAACGGGGCGCTGGCTGACTACGCCTTACGCGAGCGATTCGCTCTGGACCGCTGCAACGCCGATAAGGCCGCGCTACGGGCTTGGGCTGGGAAGGTAAGGGGTGTGTCTACCCCATAGGAAACGGGGCCGTCTACGGGGCTGTACGACCGTCAGAATGGCCTCGACCTAAAATTGGTGCCGATAGGTGCGCGGGTCTGCGACAAATCCAGTCTCGCGCGTGCCCCCGTGTGGGTGCGCGTCGCCCGTGCGATAGCTCCATTGCGGCAGGGCAGGGGAGGACTCGGGATGCTGTGCGCCTGCCTCGGATCGATTTGACATAATGCGAGTTAGCGATGTTCCGCGTCAGGGGCTCTAGGACGGGCTGAGGGGCATGGGGTAGGCATGGGTAGCTAGGCAGGAGCATCAGGCCGTCAGAGGGGCTGTATTCAAGCGACAGAGGCATTGCTGGTGCTCAGGTCGGGTGTACAGAGTTGTGGTTTAGGCGAGATGGTGCGGCTTGAGCGGGTGTGTAGGGGCGCGAGCATCTGTATTACGCTTTCGAATCAATGGGATAGGTTTCGGTAGACTATCTAGGAAGGAAAGCATCAGTATTCAAGCCGGTGTTCAGGCAGGGATAGAGGCAGGGTGTTGAAGGCAGGTAGGATAGGCAGGGATGAGGTGCAGGGATAGAGGCAGGGTGATCTAGGCTAGGTATATGATGGGATAGTGCTAAGGTATAGACTATGGACATTACTATATAGAGGGAAGGCTATCTGTAGCAGGGGGATTGTTAAGGGGGATAGAGATAGGGTTTGTACTAACGAATATCTGTTGACTTGGCTTAGGCTTATGTCTATCATGGGAACCAATGCAGCAATGCAGAGCAAGCAAGGGAGTTAGTAGCAAGAGCATGGGTGAGCATCGGAAGTCTTTAGGTCTAACGACACTACTAGAGCAGATGCAAGATAGTCCAGACTGCTACTAACAAACTTGTTGACACGGTAGCAACTAAGCTTTACGATGGAGTCTCAGTAGCAAGCGGCAGTGAAACGAACTGCCTAGCAGTCAGAAAGGGATAGCCCTAGGGCACCTGAGTAAATGCGAAAGCCGCTTGACACTGGCAGCAACAAGGAAGTAAGATGCGAAGCAAGTACCGCCGAAGAGCGAGCCGCCTAAGCGTAGTAGTTAGTAGGTTCCAAGGTACTTGACAGCAGTAGCAGCAAGGCAGTAAGATGCGAACACGGTAGCAGATAGCACGGTCTACCAGATGGGACTAGCAAACGGGCTAGGGTTGAGACGGATGCTGTACAGAGGATCGTACGGTTGAACATCGATGCTGAACCGTAAGGCTGGCGACGCCGTTTAACTCAGCCACGTTAGCAAGACTCGGGCGTACAAAGCGAGTCGAGACTGGTTCGAATGCCAGTTCCCTGTCTGACTACAGGGGTATCAAAATGCTAGGGGTAACCTAGACTGAGTCCTAGAGCACATGCTCAGGCCGCACACAAACTAGTGCGATTGAACTGAACGCATAGCATAGAACCTGTGCGTTCCATCAATCATACTGGAGATAGCAATGTCGCCGCAGATGAAGAAACTGTACGCAAAGGTTAAGCAACGCGAGGCACGACGCCAAGCGCTTGACTCTCTCATCATGACTGGCACCGCTGATGAACGAAGCGATGCACGCAAGACTCGCAAGGTTCTTGCTCAGTCGTGGGATAAGCGTGAGCAGCAGCCCGGTAACTTCCATCGCCCGCCGCGCAAGGATGGGACGCAACGATTCGTAATGAAATGAGGTGACACATGGACGATTACGGTAACGATCTTTGGCCGGTGTACTGCGACAACGAAGCCATGTTCTACACAGCATGGGACTTCTTTCAGCAGTCGCACTGAGCCGCGAACGCGACACTGCACGACCATTTTCTGAACGCGGCTAGTCCGCGCACTTTCACTGGAGTACATCATGACGATCATTCTCAACCAAGCCGACACCCTCAAACTCATCGCATCGATCGACAAGCGTGGTAAGAAGCTCGACTCCGATATCCACCAAGCCGCACTGTCGAGCATCGCACACCACGCAGCGCACGGCGATGTGACGCTGGTGAACCGCCTCATCGTCGCACTGCCGAAGGCTGCACGCCGTAACGCACTGATGGCATGGGTCGAGCACTTCGGTGCCGGGCTTGCTCCGAACGTCGAGAAGGAAACGCGTGCTGAGGCACCCTTTGTGCACGTCAAGGGCAGCAAGAAGGTGTTTGACGAAGCGGCCGCAGATGCCAAACCGTTCTGGGAGTTCAAGCCGGAGCCGGAGTATGTGCAGTTCGATCTGGCGAAGGCCCTTGCGATGCTGCTCAAAAAGGCAGAGTCTGCACTCGCAGCGGAGCAGCAAGACGGCACGCTGATCAGCCCGGAAAAGCTGGCTGCACTGCGCGCTATCGCAGGCACCCCGGAAGCGCACACGGAAGAGGCGCAGGCAGCAGCGACGCCCGAGTCGGTCGAGTAAGCAAGCCTAGCGGCGGGCATCAGCCGCAGTAGTGCCTCAGGGAGAACGTGATGAGCACATTACACCCGGCAATCTACACAGAGGTTGAGCCCGCTACCGACAAGCATGGTACGCAGGTTGTGGCCCGCATGATGCACGTGCGGGTTTCTGTTCCGTACCCATACGAGCTTTCGGATTGGGCGGACATTCACGCTGTCGCACTTCAAGCTCTGCTCACGAAGCGCGGCGCAACGCAGGCGTCCACGTGGATACCCGCACTGTTTGGTGCCGGCGTCATCTGGGTATCTGCATCCGAACCCGCAAGGAAATTCAAGCCATGAAAACCAAACTCAACACGTACACAGCGCGCAAGATTGAGGTGTTCATGTGTGACGCTGTGTTCTCAATGCGCGATTGGCGGGAGGGAAATACCAGCGTGGAGATTGGCACGAACGAAGCGACTCGCACGCCATGCGCCCGTGTCTATCTGCATGGCAACCATATCGCCACGCTCACGCAGGTCCGACACGATGCACTCGAACTGACGGTGATGCGAGACATGCTCGCACGCTATCCTACCACCACCACTCAATCCAGACTACGTGCGCTTGGTGCCAATGTGTACCAGAAGGCGCACGTGGTCTACCTTAACGATGAGGCAGTCACATGAAGAACCAAGCAATCCGGACAGGGGACCGCGATCTGTCCGGCCGATACACAACCAGCGAGCGCAAGGCAGGCTGGTTCACACGCCATATCCTTCCGACCATCGAAGCCGCACGCAAGCGCGGCGATGTGGTACGTGTGGTGAATGGCTGGTGGCAGATCAACGGCAATCCGATCGGAGCGTAACATGCAAGGCACGAACAACTCTTTCATCCGCAATGCCAAGCCGCAACGTGTGCGTAGCGAAGGCTTCGAGACGAAGCTCGCACGCAAGGGCATGAAGCGCGCAGTGCAGGACGCGCGTGCAAACGAACGCAACCGCAAGGGGCAGTAATGGTCAACCTCATTATCACGGTAGCCTACGTGTCGTTCGGTGTATCGGTCACGTCGGTTCCCTTCGAAGATATGTCCGCGTGTCTCGCTGCTGGTCGTACCGTAGCGATGCGCAACGCAGATAGCAAACGTCAGCTTACGACGGAGACGGTATGTGCTCCGATGGGTACGGCAGCGAATCCCGACCGCAACACTCGACGGCCCTAAACCTCACGCACAAGGTGCTCACCATGTTCCGCACGATCAAACGTAATTGGTTCAATCTCCTGCAACGCCTGCTTGACGCAGTGTACGGCTTCACGTGCGTCGTCGAGTGGGAAGGCAAGGGCTACACGCACAAGGCCCCGTCTCTGGACGACGCTATCGACTGGCTGTCGCAGTATCCGGCGAGCGCGTCGGGCGTCATCCTGAACGGGGACAACGAGATCATCGCAGGGAGGTTCGCATGATGCTCTACGTCGTTGCGTCCATCCTCGTGATGGGTATCATGTTCGTGTTCGTGGTCGCTGCAGTGAGCGACGCACAGCGATACCGGGAGTTGTACGAGCAACAGGCTATCGCCTTCGAACTCATGGCCCCGGAGAAATTCCGGGAGTGGAAAGCACTCAGGAGACAATAATGGAAGCCGCCGCAATCCTTTTCGTTTGCATGGTGGTCGCAGGTCTGATCGCAGTCATCGCATCGGAGGCTCGCCATGACTGAACTCGCTGTGAACATTGGCATGCGTACTAGCGCAGGCTATGGCGTGCCGGAGTACACCCTGTGCCAGTCGCGGGTCGAGCGCGCGCTGAACGAGTGCTACCTGACGGTGCTGTACTCCGACGTGCGCCAATCGAATACCGAACAGACGTACGTAGCGGTGATTCGCGACGATCATCCGCTTCACTTTCTCGGCCTGCGGGACCGTATCAAACTGATCGCACGTCGGCTGTATCAGGACTGCATCGCGGTGCGGCCGGACGGCAACAGGGGCGAACTGCTCGGCCCGCATGCTGACCGTTGGGGATCGTTCGATCCGCTGCAGTTCATCGAGCCGCGAGCATGAACTACCTCGACCAGTACGACGCCCTGCGCAAGATCGCCGTGGAAATGGACCTCAGCGACGTAGAGCAGCGCATCTGTGCAGGGTACGGCATGAACTCAAGAAGCATGCGGGAACTCGGCAAGGCTGCAACCTTCTCCATGCTTTACGGCGTAGCACGTGGTGGGCGCGTCCACGACTCGATCATTGTGGACGACCTCACGGAAACGGAGCAACACTCAACAACCCCGCGCGGCTCACGCTTGGTCCGCGCACTCATCAGGAAGATCGCATGACAGAACAGCAGATTGACGAGATTTTGGAAGCACTGTATCTGCCGTCTATGTACGCCCACGTTAAGGCGAACTATGTCCTCGACGGTGTCGATGGCGGAGGTTGGTTGATGGGGCTCAGTTACGTGCTGCCGTGTAACGTCAGCGGAGTCGCCGGCCGGCAGTACGGCCGCAAGTTCTACATTCCTCCGGACGCTAATACATCGGCCGTTATAAAGACGGCTATGGACGCGTACACGGCGTTCTGGCTGCATGAGATGCGGGAGCGCGTGAAGTACAAAGGCGCACGCATCTTTGATCCGCATCTCTACCTCAACCATCTCAACGAGGACCACCATGAGCAAGCAGCTTAAGCAGTTCCTGTCGGAATACGTCGCATGGGTCGACGCAGGTGCAGACACGCACCCCGTATTCCGCCGCGACAGTGGCCTGTGCGCACTGTCTGCGAAGTGGTATCGCGTGCACGTTCTCGGCCTGTCCGTGGTTACAGCGGTCCCGTACGACGAGGATACCGGGCGCTGGGCGGATGAAGTTCTCTCGATCAAGCTGGCGGTCATGTTCGCTGATGCAGGACTGGATCCGGTGTTCCCGTTCAACAGATTCGGGGGCAAGCTCGTTGATGCACCCTCGTACCACGACGAGGCATACGAGGATGCCTGCCACACGAACCAAGCGCGGCTCGCATGGGTGCGCGCACAACTGGAGGCAGAATGAAGGGAGACAAGATCAAGCAGACCAAGCACGGTGCGTACCTGCTGCGCCGAGAAGGCAAAGACTATGCGCTGGTGGTAGAAGCCGCTGCGGTACGCGGAACGAAGCACCAGTCGTGTGCAGGCTGCGCGTTCGCCGAAGCGGACAGCACGGCGGTGTGCCCCATGCTAGACGGTACGACCGACCACATCTGCATCGAGGTGGATATTTCCCGTGCACTGGCCCGCAACAACAAGCGCTCTGTCTGGCACGTACTCGCTTAACTCATTTCACTCAGGAGAACCAATACATGAACGGTCTGCAAGCAATCCGCAATATCAACGCATCGAACAACGAGAAGCACGAGCGCTACCAAGCGCAGTACAAGGGCGATTCGTGGTACGTGTTCGACTCGTACACCGGCGGGTGGGGCAACACGCCGTACACCACGGCCCGCGAAGCACAGGCGGCAGCAGACAACGCAGGTCTGTAATGCGCCAACGCATCACGTTCATCGTTGAGGGCGTCATCGCCCCGACGGTTCTCGTGTCACTCTTCTTAGCAGCGTGCGCCGGAGGCGCTATAGCTGCTCCCCTCATCCTGTACTGGCTGTGCGCCGTACTCTTCAATCTCTGATAAGGATTCCATGTCGAACATTGGAAAAGTCATTCAAGTAATCAACGCGTCGGGCTGCGACCACCTCATGAAGGGCGCTCAGTTCACCGTGCGCGGTGAGGACGAGACGTGCTACACGATATACAATCCCAAGACGCGAAGCGTGCGTCGCTACGCAAAGCACCGCTTCTCCGTCACGCCCGTGACGTACCATATCAAAGAGCAAGACCCGGTGGTCGTGACGGCTCACAGCACGGAAGTCGTGTATCGCGTCATCGGCGTGTCCGCTAGCGGGTTGCTGCGGTTGAAGCATCTTTTTGAGCCGATCGGTACGGGTGCTGCATGGGTTGTACCTCCGGGCCGCGTGCGTCTCGCAAACGCCAAGCCCGGAACGCACGTGGCTTTCTACTATGCCGAAGCATTCGGCAAGGATAAGGCTTTCCCGAGAGAAAGCACCGTGGATTACTACGGGCGTAACTACGCCCTCCCGCTGCCGGCCTACGAGGACGACGAATTCGTGCTGCCCGGCAAGGTGGACACTGCCGTGTACAACGCAGTGAACAATCGCATGAACGCAGCGTTCTACGGGCCGACCAAGGTCCTCACTTCCTTCAAAGCAGTCAGCCCCGTTGAGGTAGTGCAGGCTGCACAGACGGCGCTCGAACAAGTGCAGGCCGTGAACGGCCAGTACTCGCTGAGTGGAATACCGCGAGAAGTCAAGTTCGCAGTCACCTGCAAGGACCGCGTACAGACCCTCAGTGCGGTGTGCCGCGTTCCCTCCGTCAACGGCATGAATGTCGCGCTGTCGTTCCCGGACCACGCCAAGGCAGTGGAGTTCGCTCGCCTGTTCACGCAAGGGGCGGACAACAACATCCCGCAGGACGAGGCAGGTTGGACGGCGGCTATCGGCAAGACGTTCCGTTTTCGAGGTAACGACAGGGTAACCGGGACCGTGAAGCTGGTCGCAGTAATTCCGGAGGCGCGGAGCGTGCACGACAAACTCATCTTCGTCGTGCTCTACGGCAATCGTATCGGACAGGTCATCATGCGCGGCTTCGATGGTAAGAGCGCAGACAGTGCGTACGATATCCACAGCATCTAAGCTGCTGTGGCGGGAGGGCTTGCTTCTCCCAGCCATCGCCCAAGTGTTTCTCTTCTACATCCTATACAGGAGTTTCTCATGAGCATCAACGACAAAATCGAAGCGCTGAAAAAACAACTCGCGGAACTCGAAGCGGCCAAGGCGGCAGCGTCGGCTGTACAGATCGGCAACGTGGTCACGTTCCCGTTCGGCCGTGGCGAATCCAAGACGACCAAGCAAGGCGTCATCGTCGGCGTGTCGCCGGACGGTAAGCAGGTCCGCATCATCACGGGTGACGGCTTCACGACCGAAGCGCTGACCGCATACCGCAGCCAGTGCGAGAAGGTGGAGCAGGCCGAGGTCCCGCCCGTGGCAGAGGCAACACTCAACGAGGCAAAAGAGGACGCGGCAGCCGCGAGCAAGTTCGAGCAGCAGCAAGCAGAGGCAGCCGCAGAAGGCGCAGCGAACGTGGCCGCAGCGGCATCCGTGAAGGCCACGCTGTCCCTCGACGACGACCTTCCCATCTAAGGAGCACGCATGACGACCAAGACCGCAATCATCCGAGCCATCTACCCGCTCACGAACGCCCTGAGCGAGAGTCTCGAAGTGCTTGAAGGCAAGACAATGCGAGTGTCGGCCAACGTGCGATCGTACCTCCACAAGCTCCTGTGGTCGCTCGAATTCAGCGTGGACAGCGCCGCCCGCGCCCTCGTGGCCGCGTCGGATGCAATCCAAGAGCGCCTCCGTGACGCACATCTCGCCGCAGTGACGGACGAGGCGCAGAAGCTCGTACAGGCCGCACAGGACGAAGCAAAGCGCGCGGTGGAGGATATCAACACTGCGATGGAGCGGGCCGCTATCCGCCACCAGAACGCGCTGAAACTGCGCCAGCAGGCCGACGACGTGCGCCGCTCGCACGAAGCGCTGACGAAGGAGAACTGATGCTCGACCCGGCCGGCTGGTTAGCCAAGGCGCAGGCGTTGCCAGAAGATGGCCGCGCCCGCGTAGGACACGACTGCGGGCCGGGGCGAGTGCTGGTCATCGAGCACAAGGCAGACGGGTGGCGGGCGCATTGTTTCCGCTGCTCGACTGAGCTAGGCGAGGGGTGGGTTCCGAAGCCCGCGCCATCGCTTGGCGAACGCATTGCCCGTCAGAGGCGATTACAGACCGCTGGTGCCGTTGCCAAGGCACGGGGCGGTCTGTGTATGCCTGAGGGTGAAGCAGACCCACAGCGCTGGCCTACGGCAGCGAGAGCGTGGTTGTACAAAGCAGGCATGAGCAACAAGGACATTCGAGAGTTCGGCGCGGTCTGGTCGCCGGACATGGAACGTGTGGTCCTTCCGCTGTATCAGAATGGCGTGCTCACGTACTGGCAGGCGCGGAATGTCGGGGTGGTGGACGACTACAACCCGAAGTACCTGAACCCACAGGTAGACCGCAACAAGCTGCTGTACAAGGGAGACTACGAGGATGTGGACATGCCCCTCGTAGTCACTGAGGACATTCTGTCGGCATGGAAGGTGCAGCGGGCGAGGTGCGCGGCGTGGTCCATCATGGGTACGTCGTTGTCGGAGGCGAACCTCGTCCTAGTTCTTCAAACGAAACAACCGATCGTATTGTGGCTAGACCCCGACCCGGCCGGCGATCGTGGTATGCGAAAGATGCAGCGCACGTTGAGAGCTTACGGCGTTGACGTGTGCAGGATCGACAGCGAGAGCGATCCGAAGTTACTCTCGCGCTACGAAATTAGGAGGTTGCTGAATGGCACTGGACGTTACGCTGCTTCAAACTTTGAAGAGGCGAGAACGCTATGGGTCGTTGATCCGGGTGGTGCCGAAGCACGTACTTGAAGGAAACACTCAGGTGATCCTTGAAAACTTCGGGCAGTTCTTTCGAGAGCATCCCGAGGTTGAGGTCATCACGATGGACAACTTCAAGACGTGGTTCCACCTCAAGCACCCGAAGGACGACGAGAACAAGCGAGCGGCCATCGACACCATGCTGAATCTCGTGACCGGCACGCCTGACCCCTCGGCAGAGGCCGGCATCCTCGAACGGCTGCTCGCGGCCAAGGCATCCGCCGACGTGATGAGCATCGTAGAGAAGTTCAACGACGGCGAAGATATCGATCTGTACTCCGCGCTGCGCGGCACTGTCGAGTGGATGGAGACGCAGACCGCGAAGAAAATCCGGGTGCCGTGGGTGCAAGACAGCATCCACGACATTCTCAACGAGGACCGAAATGATGCAGGGTTGCACTGGAGACTCGACGCGCTCAACACAAGTCTACGTCCACTTCGCGGCGGGGACTTTGGAATCGTTGCCGCGAGACCTGATCGAGGAAAGACTACGTTCACTGCTTCCGAAGTCACCTTCATGGCCGCGCAGTTCGACGCCTACTACGGAGTGGACCACGGGCGGCATGTCGTCTGGTTCAACAACGAAGGCCCCGGCAAGCGCATCAAAGCCCGCTGCTACCAAGCTGCGTTAGGCAAGACGACGCGGGAGCTTGTCGAGATGGACAGAGAGACACTCGACGCTGCGTATGCGAAGGCGATAGGTGCGGACGATCGGATCCGCATCATGGACGTGCATGACTTCTACAGCTACGAGGTAGAGGACATTCTCAAGCGCGTCAAGCCGGGGCTGGTGATCTTCGACATGATCGACAACATCAAGTTCGGAGGCGAGGTAGGCAATGGCGGGCAGCGCACGGACCAGCTTCTCGAAGCGATGTACCAGTGGGCGCGCGTACTCGGCGTGAAGTTCGACACGCCGGTGCTCGCCATGTCGCAGATCAGCGCAGACGGTGACGGATTGCAGTATCCGACGTTGCCGATGCTGAAAGATAGCAAGACGGGCAAGCAGGGCGCAGCAGACTTCATCGTCACGCTCGGCGCGGTCAACGAGCCGATGTACGAGAGCAGCCGGTGGATCGGCGCGACGAAGAACAAGCTAGCCAAAGAGGGCGCACCGAAATCTCCGTGCGCTGAGGTTCAATTCGACGGGCAACGCGCCCGTGTCACTATGCCGGGAGGTTAGCATGGCGGGTGTATTCAAGACGAAGCGTGAGAAGATCATCGAGCGCGTGAAGGTGCACGCTAAGGAGATGGTCCCGACCGGTACGATGCACTTCTTCGGTGATGGCACCGACGAGGATTGGCTCGTGCTACTCGACCCGTGGAGCGGCGACGTGGAGGACGTGCTGGACCTCATGGACATGTACGCGGAACTCGGCGGCAGCGGGCCGGAGAAGGCAGACCCGGACAGCGTGGGCGACGGATGGCGCAGTTACAAGACCGACAAGTTCGCCGGTGAGGACGGAGAGGTACGGCCGCTGAACTTCATCCTCTGCGTGGACACGGAGTTCTACCAGAAGATGAAGCGTGCGACGGAGCATGTCAAGAGGCTGGTGGACAGCAGTGAGGAAGCAGCCAAGATGTACCGCAACCGAGAGACGCGAGTGCGCGCGTTCCGCAGCATCGTGGGCCGCTGATGAAGGCTTTCTTCATACGCCGAGACGGCGGGCATGACTCCAACGTGACGGGCTACTGGCTGATCGAGTGGAAGCGGGTTTTCAGCGTCGCCCTGCTGCGGTTTTCGGACGGGGCGCGGGACTGCTATCACAGCCACGCGTTCAACTGCGTGTCGTGGGTACTGCGCGGCCAACTGGATGAGGATCGCCTCGTTCATGGACACAGCGTGTGGTCGGTATTCGGGCCGAGTATGTGGCCGATTGTCACGACCCGGAACAACCTGCACCGAGTACATAGCCAAGGCACGACATGGGTACTCACATTCAGAGGACCGTGGGTTGAACTCTGGCATGAGTTCAAGGCCGGACGATTCGTCACACTCACTCACGGAAGAAAGGAGGTGGTATGAGCATCACCTACGAGGTGCTCGCGGACTTCGCCGTCACCGATGACCACAGCAACCAGTCGTACCAGACTGAGTTCACGATCCGCACAGGTGAGTCAGACAGGATGTGGATCGAGCAGGAAGGCGTGTTCAAGTACGAGCCGGCCTCCCAAGTTTATCTGGACGAGGCAGGTATCCGCACTCTCGCGGAGGTCACGGCGCGACTGGTCGCCATCATGGACGGGAGGGTGCATTGACTATTCCGCAAGGATTCAAACCAACGCTCGCGGTAGCCGCTGACGGCTACCCCGGCCCCGGCTACGTCAGCCCGAAGATCGACGGCGTGCGCTGCTTCGTGTTTGATGGCGTGGCGTACGGCCGTAGTGGCAAGCCGTTCAAGAACAAGCACGTGCAGGCATGGGCGCACAGCAACCAAGACATTCTCGAAGGGCTCGACGGAGAGATCGCGTTCGGGGAGCTGAACAGCCAGAGCCTGTGCCGAGACACCACCGGATTCGTCAACCGGCATGACGATTGCCGGGACTTCTTGTTCGTTGTGTTCGACTACTACAACAAGGACAGTGAGGTTAAGGAGAAGTACTGCGAGCGCATCGCAGAACTCCTAGACTGGAGAAGCGTGTTCCCGGGCAATACGCGCATCATCCCGACGCTGTACGTGCAGACGGAGGACGCATACGACGCAGCCGAAGCTATCTTCGTGGACGACGGCTACGAGGGCATGATGTGGCGTCGAGGTGACGCACCCTACAAGTGCGGACGCAGCACCCTGCGTGATAAGGTGCTGTTGAAGGTCAAGCGTTTCGAGGATCGGGACGCATTCATCTACGGTTACGAGGAAGCAGAGCACAATGAAAACGAAGCAACCCGAGACGCGTTCGGACGAACTGAGCGCAGATCATTGGCTGAGGGACGACGAGCAGCGGGCCGCGTGGGAGCGCTACTGGCTATCGATCTGGAATCGGGCACGCGGTTCCGAATCGGAATCTTCCGAGGCGTCACCATCGCCGAGCGCGAAGCTTGGTTCGTAGACCCGAAGTCAATGGGGTTCTTCTGCAAGTACAGCAAGATGGTGCACGGCGAGAAAGACAAGCCGCGACATGCCACGTTCCTGACGTGGCGTGCTGAGGTAGACATTGACGACGAACTGCTGGCGAAGTTCCTCAACGAACACGACGGGCATCGAGAGATTCGTACGCGGCACTTCTGATTCGGTAGAGTATCTAGGACTAGTAGTAGATATTCTTAGGTACTCTTATCATATCTGTACAGGGGATTTATATACAAGATGATTCAGTAGACTATCTAGGCGAGGATACATGAGTAAATACGTTGTGTGGGACTTGGAGACAACAACCAAGTCCCTGTTCAAGCGAAAGGCTTCACCCTTTGAAGTAGAGAACTTCGTTGTGGCATCTGGCTATCGACGGCAGGGTGAGCAAATCTTTGGTGAGTACTACGGCAAAGGCAAGAAGCCCTTTGACTGGTTCACCAAACTCCTCAAAGACACGAAGTTTCTCGTTGGCGTGAACATCAAGTTCGACCTGCTCTATGCTCTGCGCGAGCCGCAGAACTTGGAAGCGTGGATGGAGTTCGTAGCTAACGGTGGAACTGTGTGGGACTGCCAGCTAGCAGAGTATCTGCTCGAAGGGCAAGACCCGCGATTCCACATGTGCTCGATGGACAGCATGGTCGAGCGATACGGCGGCAACCTCAAGAACGACGAGGTGAAAGCGCTATGGGCGTCAGGTATCGACACGATCGATATCGATCCTGACCTGCTCATGTCGTACCTCGTCGGCACGGATGACGTACACGGAGACATCGGCAACACCGAACTGATCTTCGTCGGACAGTTCCAACGGGCGCGTGAGCAGAAGCAGATGCGCTCGATCTGGCTTAACATGGGCTCGCTGCTGGCGACGACAGAGATGGAGCGCAACGGGCTATACGTTGACAAGCCGTTGGGCCTGCGCCTCGCGTCCGAACTCGAAGAGGAACTCAAGCGTATCACTGAGGAACTCGGCGCGTACCTTCCGGACAATCTCCCGTTCGACTTCAACTGGAGCAACCGCTACCACCTCTCGCCGCTGATCTTCGGCGGCACGATCAAGTACAAGGACCGTGTCCACCAAGTAGATGACGACGGGAAGCCCGCGTACTACACGAAGGACGAGGTGCACGTTCTGCTGACGGATGGTTCATCGGCCGAGCTTACGGCGTACACACTCCAGCTTGAGGCGGGAGTGGACACGCTAGTGCTTCCGCAGCGATTCGCAGGCGGAAAGAACAAGGGCGAAATCAAGACCAAGAAGGTCAAGGTCCCTGACTTCGATCGTCCGAAGTTGAAGTGGGAAGAGAAGCTGTACCAGTTCCCCGGCTTCACCGAACCGCGTAAGGAGTGGGCGTCGAGCACGCCGGGGCTGTACTCCGTCAAGGCGGACGTGATTGATGAACTCGCGAACCGAAACATTCCGTTCCTCAAGACTCTCGGCCGAGTGGCGACGTTGACGAAGGACCTCGGGACGTACTTCATCACGGTAGACAAGGAAGGCAACTACACGGGGATGCTTACGCTGGTCGGGATCGACAGCATCATCCACCACAGCATCAACCACACGAGCACGGTTACGGCGCGATTCTCTGCGTCGAACCCGAACTCGCAGAACATCAGCAAGGGCACGCTCAACAACTCGGATGACGTGTACGACGAAGAGAACGGGGTGCCGGACGGATCGCAGATCAAGCGCGTGTTCGTCTCCCGCTTCGAGGGTGGGTCGATCATTCAGGACGACTTCACCGCGCTGGAGGTGTACATCCAAGCGCTGCTGACGGGATGCGTGGGGCTCAAGGCAGACCTGAAAGCGGGCAAGGACATGCACTGCGTGCGTGTCTCGCAGAAGGAAGGCATCACATACGAGGAAGCACTGGAACGATGCGTGACGAATGCAGAGGCCGCGTGGAAGAAGAAGCGCACGGAAGCGAAGGTGTTCTCTTTCCAGCGAGCTTACGGCGCAGGGGCAGTCAAGATCGCCGCCTCCACCGGTATGAGCGAGTCCGACGTGAAGGACTTGATCGCTGCGGAGGAATCGAACTGGCCGGAGTTGAAGCAGTACAACGTCGACAAGATGGAGCGCATCAAGAAGTCGCGCACACCTACGTCGATCTTCGTCCCGCACCCGGAACGTCCCTCGATCCAATGTCAACTTGGTCGTGGTTTCAGCGTGACGCCCGACGGGAAAAGGTACTCATACCGCGAGTCACCGACACCCCTCGCATTCGTCAAGCCCGGGCAAGGCTTTACCTCGTTCTCGCCGACCGAGGTAGCGAACTACGAGGTGCAGGGTGCGGGCGGTGAGTGGGCGAAGGCCGCGATGTGGCTGGCGGTACGTGCGTTCTACAAGGCGAAGAACTTTGGCGGGCGCGCTCTGCTGGTCAATCAGGTTCACGATGCACTGTACGTTGACTCGGCTGAGGACGTTCGTATCAAGGCGGCAGCAACGTTGCACGCCGCGATGCTCGGCGCGAACGAGTTCATGGAGTGGTTCTTCGACTGGAAGGTAGACGTGCCGGTGCCGGCCGTCGCGTCGTACGGTCGCAACATGATGGAGGAACTGTCCTTCCCGGAAGGATTCGACACACTGGCCCGCAAGATTCGGTTGCGTCTGCGCGAGCTTTATATGAGCAACTACACCCCTTCGTTTGAACTGTAATAGGAGCACTACACGCATGGCAAATCTCGACGCACTGAACGCAGCCCTCGAAACGCAAGCAGACATGAGCAAGCCGGAGACGGCATCGGGTGGTGGCTACACGCCGCCGGCAGCAGGTATCGCACGAGCACGTATGGTCGGCTACTACGAAGTCGGTCAGCACGAAGAGGACGAGTTCAACGCACAAGGTCAAAAGACCGGCAAGAAGCGTTTGAAGCACAAGGTGCACCTCGTCATCGAACTGTCCGGCCCGAAGCACGAGCCGCGCGAGTTCGAGAAGGACGGTGTCAAGACGGTGACCCCGCACCGCATCACGATCAAGGAGACGTACGAGCCGGGCAAGGCACCGCACATCAAGTCGAACTTCTACAAGCTGTTCACGAAGCTGAACGTGGCGACCGGTGGCAACGCGAAGCACATGGCGCAGCTTCTGGACAAGCCGTTCCTCATCAAGATCTTCCACAAGGAAGTCGGCAGTGGAGAGACGAAGCGCGTCTACGCCAACGCCAAGGGTCCGGACGGCTACGTTATCCTGCCGACCGTCGGCAAGAACGCGGACGACAGCGACTACAGCATCGCAGTTGCTCCGGCCCTCTCGCCGATCAAGTACTTCCTGTTCAACCTCGCGGACAAGGCGATGTGGGATTCGATCTACATCGACGGCGAGATTCCGGCACGCACGGACGATGACGGCAAGGTGATCGCACCGGCCCGCAGCCGCAATGTCATCCAGAACCTCATCAAGTCGGCAGCGAACTTCGCGTCCTGCCCGATCGCCACGCTGGTGGACACCGGGAAGGAACTCGACCTAGGCGACGCAGAGAAGCCGACACGCAGCGAAGCCCCGGCCCCGAGCGAGCCGAAGCAGAGCGCGGCCCCGACGGAGTTCGATGACGACGATATCCCGTTCTAAGCAGGAGGGCTGATGAGCGTTGACCTCTCAGCCTTGGACCTGACGGACATGCGCCGCGCTGACATCACGTCAGGCGGCGCGGTCAAGAACGACAAGGTGCTGCACATCGACGGGGATTATCTCGCGTACTTCTGCGCCGGCAACGACGACACCCCCACGGGTGTGGCTCGTCGCACGCTACTGGAGAACGTCGAGATTTCCCTCGGCATGACGGGCTGTCGCAAGGCCGTCATGCACCTCTCACACCGCGCCACGAACAAGGCGCACCGCTACGAGATTGCCACGGTGAAGCCGTACCAAGGGCAGCGTAGCAGCGGCAGGCACCCGAAGAACTGGGAGTACCTGCGCGACCTCATGGAGTCATACGATGGTAAGGAATTCCAACCGTTGCTGTGGACTACTCGCGAAGCCGATGATGGGTTTGCCCTCGTGGCTGCGGAGACTGATGCAGTCTTTCGTTACCGCGACAAGGACATGCGCATGCTACCCGGCACCCACCTCGAATGGGAGTCGTTCGAGTTGGTGGCCGTGGCCCGCGCTGCCCCCGGTGCAGCCATCGCCGAGTACGACGTAGTATCCGGCAGCGGGCTGCAATACGGAACAAAGTGGTTCTGGTTGCAGATGCTGCACGGAGACACTGCGGACAACATCCCCGGCCTGCCGAAGATGCTCAACGCTGCGGGCAAAGAGAAGCCCGTAGGTGAGGTCACGGCTAAGGCTATCCTTGAAGGAGCAACGAACAATGCCGAAGCGTACCAGCGCGTGGCTGGAGTGTATCGAAGCTATTACGGCGATGCCGCGTACGATGCGATGGCCGAGCAAGCGGGCCTTCTGTGGCTTCGCACTGACCGTGCTGCTTCTGTCCGCAATGCTGGTCGATTATTCACTGCGGTCGAGATGACGGCAGCCTTCCAAAGACTCGAACAACGTGTAAAGGAGGCATACGATGCGGCTCACAACCTCGATGCTCAAACCGAAGCGTAAGCAGTTGCTTGCAGCGCAAGGTGGTGTCGATCCCATCACGAAGTGGACTATCGATCCCGACAACGCGGTGCTCGACCACTGTCACAAGCACGGCTGGATTCGTGCAACACTCGGCCGCTGGAACAACGGCGTGCTCGGCAAGATTGAAAATTGGGCCAACCGCCTCGGCGCGGACCCTGCAACTGGAGAACGCCTTGAACCTTGGACCTATCTTCGAGCAATCGCGGATTACCTCGAACTTCACAGCCAGTCCCAACACAACGGGCTCCTGCACAGCACCCACCGAACCGAACGGGAAAAGCGAGACCTTGCAAACAAGCGTGCGCGCACTGCTCGTCGCAAAGCTCGGGCTGAGAACCGAAACGACGCAGGAGATTCGTGAGGACCTTCCCGGTCGTGGGGAGATAGTCGACACGCTGGACCTGTACGTCGGAACTGATCCGAAGAACACGTTTGTACTGCGTGCATCCAAGAGCTACCCGGTCGAGTTCAAAGACGACAAGGGCTTCCAGCACTACCAGAAGTTCGAACTGCGTCGCATGGTAATGCGCGAGCTTGAGCGTCACATCTTCGGAGAATAAATGACTGCACGAAAGAAGCGCATGCCGCGTATCCTGTTCCTCGACATCGAGACTGCGCCGCTGATGGCGCACATCTGGTCGATCTGGCAGCACGGCGTCGGACTCAACATGCTCGACCTCGACTGGTCGATCCTCTCGTTCTCTGCGAAGTGGGCGAACGATCCCCGCATCCACTACTTCGACACGTTCCGACAGCGGGACAAGCGCGATGACACGAAGCTCGTCAAGCGGCTGCACAAGCTGTTCGATGAGGCGGATATCGTGGTCGCCCACAATGGCAAGAAGTTCGACGTGCGTAAGATTCAAGCGCGCTTCATTCTGCTCGGCCTCAAACCGCCGTCGCCGTTCAAGGTGGTGGACACGCTGCTCGAATCGCGGAAGAACTTCGCGATGACCAGCCACAAGCTGGAGTACCTCACGAACAAGCTGTGCAAGACCAAGAAGCTGACGCACAAGCAGTTCCCCGGCTTCCTGCTGTGGGACGAGTACCTCAAGGGCAACCCGGCAGCGCAGAAGGAGATGCAGGTCTACAACGAGGTGGACGTACTCTCGCTCGAAGAACTGTACTACATCATCCTGCCGTGGATGACGGGTCATCCGAACATCGGCGCGTACATGGACCCACAAGACGGGCCGGTGTGCGATAAGTGCGGCAGCACTCACGTGATCCGCAAGGGAACGCGGACTACGCAGGTCGGCGTGTACGCTCGTCTGCAATGCCAGACGTGTGGTGGATGGGGCCGGGGCCGCTCAATGGAGAACAGCCGCGAGCATCGCAAGAACCTGACGATCAGCTAAGGAGCAGCATGCCAAAAGAACACACAGCAGGCAGCAACTGCGGGGTCTGCCTAGGCCCATGCGCCTTCCGCCCACGCCCGTGGATCGTTACGGGCGAGGCCAACGCCGAGGACCGGATGCGGGCTCAGTTAGATGAGCACCGTAGACGCCAAGCGGAGAGAGAGTTCGAGGTAGTTAAACACCCGTGGCTTTTCGCTGGCGTCAAGGCGACACTCAACGACTCGGAATCGCCCTCGGTAGGTGCGCCCGAAGTTGTGGACGAGGCACACAGCAAGGCGGCGAAGGTGGACGTGAACTTTCTGTTCCAGTTCCCCAAGGCCCTAGAGGCCGTGGCGAAGGTGCTGGAGTTCGGTGCTGAGGGTAAGGAGTACGCATGGCGGCACTTCACCACGCTGCCGCTCGACAAGCAACGGGCGTCGCTCACGCGGCATCTGCTGGCTACCGGAGAGAAGCACGACGGCAAGGACGACGAGTCGGGTATGCTGCACGCCGTGCACGCTGCCTCTCGGGCGTTGATGTATCTCGAATCGATCCTGACAAAGGAGGACTGATGGACAAGTTTTTGAACCTGATCGAATGCGCGATGACGACCGGCAACAAGGGCCGGGCAGTGGACCACATGCACACGGCGCGAGCCGCGCTATCGCCGGAGGACTTCGACACGCTCTGCGAAGTGTGCGCGGCGGAATACAACCTCGTGTGGTAATCAGGGAGAACAGATGAATCAGGCGAAGCTGGAGAAGGAAATGCGCGAATCGGGCATCGAGCGCGCACGGGCGATGATCGAACGGAACGAAGAGAAGGGCCGGGCGGAAACGAACCCGTATGCGCAGGCGCTGTATCGCCGCTACCTGCTCCCGCTCGCCGAGGCCATCAAAACGGCTCAGGCGGGCTCGGGCAAGCCCGGTCGACGCAAGGCACACGTCGCCCTCATCGAAGCCCTTGACGGGGCTGTGGCGGCGTCTATCACGGTTCGTGAGGTGCTGAACAAGCTACTCGCTCAGGAGTCGCACTCCGACGCGAAGTCGATCGCCCGGAACATCGGGGTCACTGTACAGCGCGAGATGGCGCTGCAGGTGATGAACATCGAGCAGCCTGATTTGCTGTGGGACGTGCAGCACGATCTGGATCGCCGGCACAGCAAGAATGCCCGGCACCGCTTCAACGCGGTTGCTGGTGCGGCGCGTAATGCTGGCGTGGAGATGCTTTCGTGGGGGCCGGCCGAGCGCGAGACGCTCGGCCTGTTCCTGCTGGAAGAGCTTCGCAACACCGGCATGATCCAGATCGAGCCGCACACAGAGACGAGATTCAAGAAGGTCAACACAGTGTTTATCGCCTACCTCAGCGACGATGCGCGGATGCTGATCGGCAACATCAAGGAGGCTGTCGAGCTTTCCATGCCCTACGCGCTGCCGTTCATCGAGCGGCCAAAGGACTGGACTGCGTTCAACGACGGCGGGTATCACACGATGGAGATGCGGACGGCCGCGCCGTACTGCCTCCAATACCGACGAGCAGACCGTCAGACGGTTTCGATGTACAAGGAGTACCCCGAGTACACCGCGAAGCTCCGGAGCGCCCTGAACGCCCTGCAAAGCGTCCGGTGGCGCATCAACGGCGACATGCTCGACGTGATCGAGGAAATCAGCCAGCGGATCGACACGGACGAGATTCTGATGCAGGCCGAGATTCCGAAGCCGCCCCGGCCGCACTGGCTCACGGACGAGATGAAGAAGGAGACGATGAACCCGGAGCAACTGACGGAGTTCACGCGGTGGAAGCGCGAGCTTGCCGAGTGGTACACGGAGTGCAAGTTGCGGTTCACGAAGTGGGGCCGTTTCGGTACGGCGATGCGCGTCGCTCGCAAGTTCCGCGAGTACGAGGCGATCTACTTCATGTATCAGGCGGATTTCCGAACACGGGCCTACGCGATTACGACCG
>Ga0157373_10000250_pt1 | contig 44036 bp, 33 predicted proteins | sample C65metaG_FD_113460 | JGI IMG/M metagenome (GOLD analysis project Ga0157373, IMG submission 113460) | Corn rhizosphere microbial communities from Kellogg Biological Station, Michigan, USA - C6-5 metaG | ecosystem: Host-associated > Plants > Roots > Rhizosphere > Soil | place: USA: Michigan... | reverse complement strand
ATTATTCACCACAGACGACACCATTTCTGTATTATGAATCAATCCATTCGCAATAGGATCAAAATAGGGCAATCCGGTTCTTTCGTTAAACTGAGGACGAATAACCATTCTATTGTAAGCAAGCCTCACATTGGTTTTATTGGTCGGGCTGTAAGTAAAATTGGCAGAAGGCATGAATTGCCAAGGTTTGTCCTCCACCGCTTCTTTGTAAACATTCTGTGGATCATTAGGATCTAGCTGCTGAGAAAGCAATTTATATTTAAAATATTCGGCCCTCAATCCCCAAACCAACCTAAATTTGCTTTTCCATCGATTATCAAACATAATAAACCCTGCATGCTGCTCCACTTTACCTTTATATTGTTCGTCAGTGTAAAGCGGTCTTGTCTGCCATCCGATTCCACCAGGTACATAGTGCGAACCATCCAACCATTCAGAAAGTGCACCCTGCAAAGCCATAAGATTGCTTCCTGTTACTTTTTCGTCAACTCTTAAGAGAAATTTTTGCTGAAAATTGGTATTGCTTTTAGATACTCCTGCATAACCGGCCTTTATATCATTTTTAAAATCTCCTAAATCTTTGCCCCATTTAAAAGAAGCACCGTAATTATAATCTGTTTCTTTATTTTCTATATACCCTCTCGCAAAATCGCTGGAAGAGTTATTAGCTTCATGATACGCTATAATTTCATTCCCGATGAAATTATAAAGTGTATTGTGCAATGTATAATCTTTTGTATCAGATGCTACACCCGTTCTTGCCGCAAACCAGTCTACCGCTACATTACCTATTTTATGACTTCCTTCTATTTTATTTTGTAAAAGAGTTTGATAAATCGGGTAATTGGCATTATTTGTATAAGGTCTGTCTAAAGATTTTATCTGTTCGGGATCATTATTGGGAACAATTCCGTTGTAGAAATAATTGTAAGCCAATTCTGCATTAGCCGGCAAACCACTTCCTGAAGTATATTCATTCCAGCCTGTAATCCTCGTCAGGGTATTATCATAAATATGAGTATAAGAATTTCTGAATGAAAATCTGTTTTTACCCAACTGCAATCCAAAATTCAACATTCCGGCAACCGTAGAATTATAATTATAAGAGGCTCCCTGGTTTTTGAAGTTGTAAAATTCTACAGGATTTGAGCCGGTTGTTTGCCAATCCGAAAGCAAGTAACTTGTGTCTAACCAGTTTCCTCTTCCTGTGTGATCGATCTCTAATTTATTTTGTTCGTTTCTTACAATCAAAGCTCCCGCAAATCCCCATTTGCTATTATTTTTAAGCTTATAATTTCTTCCCAATGCGATCTGGAAATTAGATCCCATATCTGCTGTTGTAGCATAATTGGTAAAATTATCATTCTTAAACTGTCTCGATTGTTCAAAGAACAAAGGGTTTTCCCAATTTGTAAACTTCAAGCCCAAAGGGAAATCTCTCGTTCCGTCATCATACCCGAAGTAATCATGTTTTCCGCGTTTTCTGGTAAGAAATTCCTTAAAAGTTGTCTGGTCATTGTAAGAAGTTCCCATCGTTACCGTTGTGAAATTTTCATTGGGAATATCTTTAGTTTTAACTTCTACAAAACCTCCTGCAAAGCTTGCATTCATATCCGGAGTGGCTGTTTTACTCACAATCACACTTTCTACCATAGAATTGGGAATAATATCGAACGAAAAATTTTGGTTATAAGCTTCTGTACTTGGAAGATTAATCCCATCCATCGCTGCCGTATTCCAGCGTTCTCCCATCGAGCGCACCACTACATATTTATTATCAATTGTAGTAATACCTGTTATCCTTTTCAGCGTTCCTCCCAAATCATTATCGGGTGTTTTGGAAATTTGTTCAGCCGAAATTCCATCACTCATCTGTGCTGCTTTTTTCTGTAAAGCCAGTAATCCTGCCTGTGTATCTGCTTTTCGAGTTCCTGTAATCACAACTTCTTTTATACTCGCGATCTTATCAGAAGCTGACCTCATAACAAATGAAACGGTGTTGGTTTGATTATTTACGATCGATAATTTTTCTACACGTAGAAGAGTGTATTTCGTAGCTTTCACAATTAATGTATAAGATCCCGAAGGAAGCTCTATCGAAAAATCACCATTGCTATCAGTAATTGCATTCTTTCCAGCAATGCTTACGTCTGCACTGATCACAGGGTTACCAATTTCATCTACTATCTTCCCGGAAACTCTGCCATCACCTACAGCAGAGACATCCGACCCTTGATATTTTATTGAAATGAGATCTCCCCGAAGACGATGCACAATAGGAAGACCACTTGTAATATCTTTTAAACATTCATTGACAGGAATATTGTCACACTTAATACTTTTTACCTTTAATTCTTTAATATCTGTTTTGGAATATACCAGTCTCATTCTGGTTTTTCCGGCAAATTCTTCCAAAACTTCTATCAGTGGTTTACCTACCGGCGCAGAAAAAGATACTTTTTGAACTAATTCCTGGGCTTCTATTGTTACTGTAAGGAACAGAGCCGCAATTGTAAAACCACATTTCACACTTTTCATTTTTACGTTTTCTTTTAATTAAAATTTTATCTGATTATTAGTTTTCAATGCTTACAAAAGGCTATTTTTTGAAAATATAGGTTTGCTTTTCTTTCTGAACCTCCAAGTCTAGGATAAATGCCAATGCCCCAATATTCTCATCGGTATTTCCGCCAGTGAAATCTGCCGTTATTTTCTTCTCTGCCAATTCTTTGGGGTAAATAATGCTGATGCTGTAGTTTTTCTGAAGAACCTCTGCTACTTCCTTCAGCATAACATCATTAAAACTTAAGGATAATAATGAGGGTAATTTTTTGGTTGATGTATGAGCAACTGTAAATGAAATGACTGCTGCTGTACGAGATACTCCAAAGTTTGTCCATTTCTGATTAGGTTTCAGAAATGTAACAGGTGCACCTACATACGAAACGGCTACTTTTCCTTCATAAAGATCCACCGCTTTATCATTACCAGACTGTGTAATTTTAAACACCGTTCCTAAAACTTTGGTACTGAAACCATCTGCACGAACAATGAAAGGATGTTTTTTAGATTTTGCAACCGAAAAAATAGCGTCCCCTTTTAAAGCAACCACTCTGGTATCTGCCGGAAATGATTTTTCAACAGTAAGTTCTGCACCCGGAAACAATGTAACCACCGAACCGTCTTTGAGATATATTTTTTGATTTCCTTTTTCTGTGACATAGACATCCGGCTTAAAGAAAGTATTATAAGAGAAAATGCCTCCTACTGAAAACAGAAGTAAAATGACAGCTGCAATTTGGTAAAAATACTTTCTAAAGCCATTCGGATGATTTATATAGGTTGTTTGTGTTAAATAAGATTCCAAAACCAAGAGAACTCTTGCTTTAGACTCCAGAATATGATTGCTTTCCAGATCTTTCTCTACATTGATCTTCCACTGATCTAAAAGTTCCGTTTCTTTCTCCGAAATTATTTCGTCTGAAACCTCTCTTTGCCAAAGCCTGAAAACAAATGCCTGAATATCTTTAAAATTTAAATTTCTCATATAGATTTTACTATCAATTCGTAGTTACATCTATAAAACAGCAGAATTTTAAAACTTCCCCAACTTGGTTTTAACATTATATTCACATTGCAGATCATTTTCCTTTCATTTCACTATTTATCAATATCTGATTCATATTATAAGCGTCATTTCTTCAAAATAATTAACATGGGATTCTTTAAAGTTCACAAAACGTTAATTTTCCTTTAGGTAATTTTGCAACATCATTATGAACCCAACAGACAGAATATTACTACATAAAATAAAAACAGGCGACCGACCTGCTTTTATGACACTCTATGAGCGATATTGGGACAGTTTGTACCGTTTTGTTTTTGCTCGTACAAAAGATAAAGAGGTCACCGAAGAGCTGTTGCAGAATCTTTGGATAAAAATTCTTGACAATACAGAAAGTATCCAGACCAATGATGAGGAAAGTGCCAAAGGATATCTTGTAAAATATCTTCACTATAGAGTTATCGATTATTTCAACAGTCATAAAAACGTATCCTCAACATTGCGTATTGATGAGGCCGAAAACTCTATCGACATTACAGACACGGATTATTTCGAAATACTAGAAGAAAATGATATTTCAGTTCTTTTCAGTATGATCGATGAAGTCGTTTCGCAACTTCCGGTTACTGAGCAAAAGATTTATGATCTGAGAATCCGTAAAAATTTGTCGGTCGACGAAACAGCAGAGATTTTAGGTTTAAGCAATAAAACAGTGAGCAATAAACTAAGCAAGGCTATTGGTAAAATCAGGGAAGAATTAACTCCCGAATATAAATCATCTAAAAAACTTATTTCTTTGCTGGTGCTTATGGAAATTTTGGTGAGGTAATTTAGTAGATATTATCTTGGGAAAAAAATTTTTAAAATATTTTAAGATTCCCTTAACACATTCTTCTAACGAAACAGATGCAATATTCTGTATCATAATAAATTTCTTATATAGCGTTTTCGGTATAAAACAGCAATATTATTTGGTCCCAATCAACTTTCTAAACATATCACTTTTGAAACTTTAAAAAGGGTAAAAATTGCATAACTATTTCAAAAGAATCATCTTTATTTTTTTGATAATCGTAATTCATATGTTAAAAATGAAGATATTTGCCATACTTTTATCATGTGGTTAATTTTTCTTATGTTCAAATGGTCATGAGCTTGTTAGCAACTCAAAATGATCAAAGAATTTATGGGATAAGTAGCGTTTCAGTAAAGTAGAGAACCAATTACTTGTTTTTATATTATCATTAAACTTATTTCAATGCCGAAAAAAATTATTAGAAATCTTCAGATTGGTGTCGTACTTTCTTTATTACTGCTAATTGCGAGTTCTATAGCATCTTATGTTAGCATACAGAAGCAAATGGAGAATAGGGAAAGCTTTTTAAAAAGCAAGGAATCTATAAGTCTGGTAAAAGATGTTTTAAACTCGCTCTTAGATGCAGAGACAGGTAACCGAGGATATCAAATTACGGGTCAGGAAGATTTTCTGGATCCCTTTAACGAAAGTGTAAAGCAATATCCAGCGCTTATTTCCAATGAAAATAGGCTGAATATCAAAGATAAACATCAAATAGAGCTTATCAATGAACTCTTTCGTACTTCCAAAATGATGATGGAAGAGGATATCTTGTTAATTCAAAATCGGAAAAAGGGAATATTAATGACCCCGGAAGAACTTCTACAAAATAAAACAACTATGGACAGGTGCCGTATACTTGTAGAGAAATTTGTAAAATATGAGGAGGCTCAATTGGCTATTAAAAATAAAGATCTCAACAGGTCTTCCAAATCGACAGTTTTATTCATCATTTTTTCTGCTCTTGCAGCTATTGGTGTTACAATTTTTTTCTACAAACAAATAAAATCTGACATTATCCGCAGGCAGAAATTAGAAAAAGATCTTTTTTACACTAAAGAAATTCTTGAGGAAACAAGTACGGTAGCACAAGTGGGAGGCTGGGAACTGAACATGAAGACCAACAACTTTTTCTGGTCTCAGAGTACACGAGATATTCATAAAATAGAAGATGATTTTGTTCCGGATTTCGAAAATGCCATCAAATTCTACCAAGAAGAAAGCAGAGAAAAAATAAAATATCTTTTCGACATGGCCATAAAAGAAGGAGCTCCCTTTGACGAGGAGTTTCAGCTTGTCCGGTACGATGGTGTTATGATCTGGGTAAGATTAAAAGGAATTCCCGAATTTGAAGGTAATGTCTGCAAAAGGGTTTTCGGAATCATTCAGAATATTGATACCTTCAAAAAAATGTTTCTGGAAGTGACCAGAAAGGAAGCCATGATGCAGTCTTTTGTCACTGACGTTCCTATTCCTCTGGCAATGTTTGATAAAAACCTTAACTATGTGTCTGTAAGCACTAAATGGAGAGAAGAATTCAATATGACCGGTGTCGATCTTATCGGAAATAACCTCTTTACCATATCTCCGGATATTTCCGAAGAAAGAAAAATAATCTATAAAGATGCTCTGCTAGGAAAAACTTATATAAATGGTAACTTTCCTATAAAGGTAGACGGTCGGGAAGAAATTCAGCATTACGACCTTAAAGTCGGACCATGGTATCTGACAGAAGATGAAATCGGAGGTATCATTATTTCCGTACAAAATATTACAAAAGCCATAATGGCAAATGAAGAACTTAAAAAGGCCAAGGAAATAGCAGATATAGCAAGCAAAGCAAAATCTGAGTTTCTGGCTAATATGAGCCATGAGATACGTACTCCTTTAAACGGGGTCATCGGATTTTCAGATCTTCTCCTCAAGACGCCACTGAATGAGATGCAGGCGCAATATATGAAGTACATCAATGAATCTGGAGAGAATCTCCTCAACATCATTAATGATATTCTTGATTTTTCTAAAATAGAATCTGGAAAAATGGATCTCTTAGTTGAAAAAATGGATCTTTATGAAACCGTGAACCAGGTCATTAATGTCATTCTCTATCAGTCTAGGAAAAAAAATATCGAGCTTCTCCTTAATATCGAGCCCGGACTACCTAAAACGCTTATCATTGATCAATCAAGATTAAAACAGATCCTGATTAATCTTCTGGGCAACGCAGTGAAATTCACAGAAAAGGGAGAGATCGAGTTGAAAGTTGAAAAGTTACGCATAGATGAGAAAAATATTGCCTTACGCTTCTCTGTAAGAGATACAGGCATAGGTATTCCTGTCGAAAAACAGAAATATATTTTTAATGCTTTTACACAAGAGAACAGTTCTATTAGCAAACAATATGGAGGAACAGGTCTCGGTCTTACCATCTCGAACAATATTCTCAAGTATATGGGTAGCCATTTATCGTTGATCAGTGCACCAGAAAAAGGTTCCGTATTTTTCTTCGACGTTGAGATTCCATATGAAATTTCTGAGTTTAGAAAAGATGAAGATATAACCATCAAAAAAGCTTTGGTGGTAGATGATAATGAAAACAACAGGATAATTCTTCAGCAGATGCTTGCTTATAAGAATATAGAATCTACGCTGGCTGCTAACGGAATGGAAGCTTTGAAGATCCTACTGAAAGGAGATCGGTTTGACGTAATCCTGATGGATTATTATATGCCGGTTATTTCCGGATTGGAAACAATAGATAAAATCAAAGAACTTTTTCATAAGAATAAAGAAAATACTCCATTCATCATACTTTCTTCATCATCGGATGAACTAGACGTAATTACTTCAATTCGCGAAAGAGAAAATACATATTTCCTGTTGAAACCAATCACATCAAATGGTTTATACAAAGCCCTACAAGGAGCACCACAGAGTAATGTTGTAGAAATTCCTGAGGATCAGTCCGAGAAAGCTTCTTATGCATTTGAGCCGGAACTTGATGTTCTTTTGGTAGATGACAATCCAGTGAATATGGTATTGAATAACAGGATGATGAAATCCCTGGCTCCAGATGCACACTTAACGGAAGCTGTCAATGGTTTGGAAGCTTTAGAAGCGTGTAAGAAAAAGCATTTTTCCATTATTCTTATGGATGTTCAGATGCCAATCATGAGCGGTATCGAAGCGACACAACAGATACGGATGCTGCCCGGATACGAAAATATACCCATCATAGGGGTTACAGCCGGAAATATTCTGGGTGAGAAAGAAAAATGCCTTGAATCAGGTATGACTGACTTCCTTCCCAAGCCTCTCAGGCAGGCAGACCTTCTTGAAATACTAAAAAGAAATATTGGCAGTAACGGCTATCTACATTAAAGAAAATTATAAACTAGGATATTGTTGGAAAAATCCACCTCTACAATTTAAGAGGAAACTCATTATGCATTTACCCGTCTGTAGGATTCATTAGTAGTAATTCTATATATTAAGGTTCAGGCTGATGCATCATGACTTAATTCTGGAAATTAAAGAGAAACAGCATAAATGTTGTATTGGGCCACTATTTAATATTTCATTTCTATTAATTGTGAAATTCTTTTTAAATCTTCAACTAAAAGTTTTGATATTTCTTCGGTTATTGGATACCTTTTTACAATCAATAAGTTAAAATTTATCAATGCTTTACTTATTTAATTATTATAATATGTTAAACAGTAATAATCAATTAATTAAAACTTTATAATTAATATTTTCAATTTTTTAAAGGAACTGTTTTGAAAATTCTTTAATCATGTGGAGTTTTTGCTCGCATATTCTTTTTCCGCATAAATATCTGAAATATCCATATTTCTCTACCAATTTAGGCAAAAGTTGAGAAGGCGAATCGGCGCCTATCAACAAATCGCTACCTTATACGTCCTCCATTATATTGCTTGCAGGAATTACCTCAATACAGTGCAGCAGCAACAATGATAACGATAACGCTTCAAATCCTGTCTATGTGGAGTAAGATTGAAAGTGGAAATATTACGTACGATATCAGAATCGGAATTTTGAATTAATTGATGTAAAAAAGTTTACCAATAATTCGACTAAAGGATATACTGACGAAAATACAATTTTTACAGAAACGAATTTTGATTTAGTTAAAGGGATCAGAACCGAAACTGATGAAATATTTGGTTCAGAAAAACCATTAAGTAAACGAAAAAAAACAAAATTAATCAGGCCCTTACCTAAAATACAAGATTTCAAATATTCCGATAAAAATTTATATTAAGACTCGTGCAGTTCTCTTATTTTAACGTCTTCTTCTCATTCTTAAATTCAAGTATTAGCAAGTATTGGAAATGGCTTAAATTTTCCTCAAGGGTTCGATCTGCTTCCAGTCCGAAAAAATCGAATATCTCCCTTTTGACATCAATTTTGAGCAGGTTTCTAAGATCCTATTTTTTATCATACAAGTGATTGCTTTCCCAAAAGGGTTTGTTCGATTGGCTTGCAATACAACCTTTAAGCTTTTAGTATCAGATCCATAACCGATCGATTCTTTTCTGTACGGATTTTCATTGTAATCAGTATACAAATAAATAAGCCCGTATTGCAGGTAAACAGTGTTTTTATCATATGAACTGATGCTTTTGCTGTACAATATCATCATATTATATTCTGATAATGCTAAATTCTTATATCCTATGATCACCTTTTCTCCATAAATTACAGCCTGTGATGGTAAAACTCATGACTTTGAAAGTTGGTCCAGATTAAAATCAAGTGTATTGCTAATTTTTTGAGACACCCTTGACAATTAAAGTTTCTCCCATCAAATGAGTTAAACCGTAACTTTTACTATCCGTTAACCTATCTGTTTTTACTTGGTTAGCAACATTGTAATCTTCTCCAAAAGCTAGAGTAATGATTTAATAAAGATATTGCTATTCAAAATGTATTTTATTAATAAGTATTTATGATTATCACGTTTTTCTTTGAATTTACTCATTAAAAAACAGTAAAAAATCGTATTTTTTTGTGAGTTTAGTTATGTTTCTATATATTTGAAATGTCAATAATGGCAGAATAAACAAAATTTTTAACATGAAAAATCTTAAGAAAATTTTAAGAAGTGATCTAAAAACAATTAGTGGAGGAAAATTACCGGGAGGTGGCGCTTCATTTGAATGTTGTTGTGGAAACGATTCTTTAGGGCAGTTTACAAGTGCTAGCGCTTGTTTACTAGCTTGTGAACTACATACTACCCCAAAGAACTAACAACTCCAACTTAAAAAACAATATTGAAATTTTCTCGAGAAAAATCAATGTAAGATATACTTTCGCAGCAAAGTAAGTAGAAAGTATAAGATTAGAACTAGGTTGACCAAAAAGTCAGCCTAGTTTAATAAATAAAATATTATGAGAAAATATTTGTTCATTTTTATGTGTTTATCTCTAACATTGCAAGCACAATATAACGCTTTATATGCGTACAAATTTGTTCCTGATCCTAACAAAAAAGACTCCACAATTACCAACTTAATGACGCTTGAAATTAGCATTGATAAAAAATCTAAATTTTATAACGATGACAAGAAAAGATCAGACTCATTAAATAATAATCTTTTACAAAACAATTTTCGTGATGGCAATTTAGCAAGTTATAATATTAATACGAATTATATAATTACAAAGGATTTAAAAAAAGATGAAACAGTATATCACTTTATATATTCTGGAGTGAAAATGAAAATTTTAGAAAAAGAAAAACCTAGTTGGGAAGTTAAAAAAGAGACAAGAAAAATAGGAGATTATCTATGCCAAAAGGCTGTAACAAACTATAAAGGTCGAGAATGGATAGCTTGGTTTAGTAACAAGATCCCCGTTTTTGATGGTCCATATAAATTTTCAGGATTACCTGGATTCATTGTAGAAATACATGATGAGAAAAAAGAGCATGATTTTTTATTAATTAAATTGAAGAAAGATAGCACTATTAATTTTTCTAACTCTACCGCAACTGAAAAAGAAATTACCAAAGATGAATTAAATAAGATGTTAAATTCATCATCAGGTAGTATTAATGGCAGTATTAAGTCAATGAATGTATCTGGTGATATAGCTACTTTTACTATGAAAGATGGTAATGTAGTACAGATAAATAAAAATGTAGAAAATATTGAAGTAGAGCTGTCTAAAAAGGTTAAACGTAATTTAAATCCTATCGAATTAGAATAGTTTAAATTTCCAGTGAGGTTAACTTTGACATTCTTAAATGACCTTACATTAATAATAGATATATTATTTAGCTTACAGCCATTTTTCTATTTAAATGGATTTAATTATTTTATACTCCATTTATATGTCGATAAAAGTTGTTCTGTTTAAAGCATTTGTGTGATTTAAAATTGTGTATAATTCACATTTTTTTACATTTCGATGTGATACGTATCCTCCGGATTTAAATTTAGAAAATTGAATTCTTGAAAATCCAAAAGTATTAAAGTTTAGTGTATTGCTTCCACTCAAGATTCTATATAATATATTTCAGATAATATTTTTTAATTTATTCTCGCTGTCAATGAGATCGAGGTCTACTGTTCCGGTTACAAGGAGATCTATGAAGACAAGTTTGAATCATTTAGTCTTGATGCCTTAATCCCTGAAAAAACTGAAACCGGGAACATGTCCAGTATACGTTAAGAGAAAAGTTGGGCATTGGATTTATGAACTCCGAAACAAAAGAAAAGTATAAAGAAATAGCAAAAGATCTGGTAGACAAAGGAGCAGAATGCATTGTGCCGGGGCTGGTAAGTAAGGACGATTTTGAAAACCGGTGTTTGACACTACAAAAATTCATTCAGAAGCTATTGTGGAATCATAATTACCTAACAAGCGTAATTTACCAGATAAAAAGAGTTTAACAGATGGGTCATATAAAAGAACTTAGAGACAGAAAATGGTTCCTATCACTTAAAAGTACACCTTCCGATCTTCTATTTTTACAAATCCCTCTTTCTCAAGCTTTTTCAAAGTTCTGATAACGGTTTCTGTACGTAATCCGGTAATTGATGCAAACTGTTGTCTTGTCAGCTTGACTTCATATGAAAATGGAGTTTTATCCGGAAAAAAACTTTTAAAATATTTTAAGGTACCTTTAATACGTTCTTCTGCGGAAGTAGATGCAATATTCTGCATCATAATAAATTTCTGATATAGCGTTTTTGATATATAGGTTCGAACATCTATTGCTGCACGAGGATGTTCATCTAACATATGTAAAAATTCTACCTTCGGTACTTTCATAATGGTGCAATCAGACATTGTAACAGCATTTACAGGGTATTTATGATCAACAAACAGAAGCAATTCACAAACGCTTTCTCCTTTAGTCAGAAGGCTTTGGATCAATTCTTTACCATCCTCGTTGGTGTAATTTAATTTTACATCTCCTGAAACTATTTGATAATAGCACCTAGGGGTTTCTTCTATTTGAAATATATAATCATGAGAGTCATAGGTATGAATTGTACCTCCGTGGGCACGTAGTAAATCGAGATCGATGAGCATATTGTAGAGGTTAAATTCTAACAAATTTATGGCATAACTTCTATTTCATTTTATGATTCAAATCTTCAATAAACTAATTTCTTGAATTAAAAATAATACGTCTCCTCAATTAGACAGCTTTGTTTTAAAATAATAATCAAATGAAGCTGCAAAACTTAAGTCAAAGCTGTATTTATAAATTAGAGTAAGTTTATTTTTTAGAGAGTTGCTGATTCTGGTTCCTTGCTCAAACTTATATTACTAATCGCAGCAATTATCACTGGCCTTTTGAGAAAAGCTAATTAGGACGTTTAAACAAAACTGCGTCATTATTCAAAACGCTCATGGCAAGACAATTATAAATTATCCAAATTTGTCTTTTTATGGACAGGTCACGACATTTAAAGATTTATATTTGGTAGAAAAAACATCAATAATTATTGTAGTCATTCAGCCTTATGGTTTCAATCATTTATTGGAAATATCTGCAAATAAAAATATTCTCACACTATTCCGCTACCTTTATGCGCTTATTCTTTTCTGCGGTTTCCGTTCCCCATTGTGCAATAGCTTTGAGCAAAGGAATTAGCGTTACGCCAAATTCTGTCAGCTCATACTCCACTCTCAATGGTGGTTTGCTGGTGTGAACAGTACGAGTAATTAGACCGTCTTCTTCCATTTCTTTTAACTGTAAGCTTAATGTCCGCTCGGTAATCACTTTGCATTCTTTTCTCAATTCACTATATCGTTTTTTTTCGATTAAATGAATAAGAATTACCGCTTTCCATTTGCCACCTATATACTTCATTGTGAGGCTTGTGCTGCAGGGATACTGTTTGTCGTCTATACTATACATCTGTTACTATCAATTTTGACCGTTATTGCAAAGGTAAAACACTATACTTAGTTTTGCAACAGTAAAAAGTATAGTATAATTTTAAAAAAAGAAGATATGAATTTCTTAGACCTTGCCAGACGCAGATATGCGACCAAAAAGTATAACCCAATTAAAAAGATTTCCGCAGAACAGATTGACGAGCTAAAGGAAATAATCCGCTTAAGCCCGTCTTCCATCAACAGCCAGCCATGGAAATTTACATTTGTTACTTCCGAAGATGTCAAAAGTGAATTGGCTTCTCAATCTTATATGAATGAACAATCAATTAACGATGTAGGTCTTTTAGTAGTGTTCAGTGTAATGGAAGAGATTAAACATTTTGAGAAACGCAATATTTCTATTCTACCCGAAGGTTGGAGAACAGGATTTTATGAACCCATGATAAAGGCAAATGGCGATGCTGCCGTAAAATCGTGGATGGAACATCAGGTTTATCTTTCATTAGGCTATTTTTTAAGTGCTTGCATAAGTATGGGGCTTGATGCTACACCAATGGAAGGTATCAACCGTGAAGCTTATCAACAGATATTAGTACAAGATGGATATGCTCCTTTATTTGCAGTGGCCGTTGGCTATGCTGATTTAAGTGATTTTATGCACCCGAGTGTTTTTCCAAAATCCCGATTTGAATTGGACGAGGTAGTACAATCTATTTAAAAAAATAATTCTAAGGAAGTTTATTTTAGTTGTTAGTTTTCTGATGATTAATTATTGAAGCCTGCTTCCTACACGTATTTATGCAGCGAGTTCATCTACCAATGAATAATATTTTTGTATAAGCCAATCAATTGTAGATAGTTTTTGCAATAGGTTTATTTGGTGAGTTAGCTTATTTTTCTATGTTTGGTGACTAATCAAAGTGTTTTTTGTGAAAAATTTTAATTGATAACAAGCAGCGTTTTGCTATATTATTTAAGAAACGGAGTTTCACAAGTGTTTCCGGCTATGCTGTTAAAAGACAGTGTCATTCAAGTGGACAATGTTAGTGATGATGATAAAATAGTTATATTTTTAATTTCATAAAGCTCCAAATGGGGCTTTATTTCTTAATAATTATCAAATTAATCCTTTTGAATTTTTTTTACTACACGTTATACTATAGCGGTATCTCTTCAAATTCTTCATCGCTTCTGGAGAAATAAATCTGACAAGCCTGTCCGAAAGTTTCGGTATTTTAAGTCACAAGAAATTCTTGTCACAATTTGAACTTTAAGTAATAAAACATATCAAATGTAAATTATAGTAATTTATCAAAATGGATAGGAAGATCATAAATTCTTTTGCCTGTCGCATGAAAAATAGCATTCGTTACAGCAGGAGGCATACCTACTCCTCCTATTTCACCGACTCCTTTCACTCCCAGATCATTTACAAACTGATCTTCTTCATCGATAAATAATACTTGTAAATCATGAATATCAGCATGCACGGGAATATGATATTCTGCAAGATTGGCATTCATGTATTTTCCAAGTTCATGATCTACAATAGTTTCTTCATGAAGCGCTTTGCTGAGTCCCCAGATCATTCCACCTAAAACCTGACTTTCAGCCGTCTTAGGATTGATAATCTTTCCGGCTGCAACTGCTGTAAGTGCTCTCCTGACTTCAATAACTCCAAGCTCTTCATCCACTTCCACCTCAACAAAAACGGCGCTGTGAACGGCTCTTGCTTTTTTGCCATATGTTAAAGGATTAGGAATTGCAGAATTGGTTGTCTTGATGGGTTTCCCTTCATTGGCTTCAAAAATTTCACTGATGCTCACTTTTATTTCTGGATTATCGTTATGAATGATGAATCCGTTTTTAAAGGTAACTTGATTAAATTTAGTATCGCCCAATACTGAATTTTTAAGATCTTTAGCTTTTTTAAAAAGCTTTTTATTTAATGCCTGACAAGCTGCCTGAACTGCAGGGCCAACGGTTGCGGTGGTAAATGAACCACCCTGAATCGGTGCAAAAGGCATTTTACTGTCTGCATAAGAAAAAGTAACATCCTCAATCGGAAGCCCAAGTTCATCTGCTGCGATTTGAGTCATAATTGTAAATGTTCCGGTTCCAATATCTGTAACAGCACTTTTCACTTCTACTTTTCCATCTGATGTCATGATTGCTTCCGCACGACCGAAAATCCTGTTGGCATCCCAAATTCCGGTTGCCATTCCGTAACCGACCAATTTATTTCCCCGTTTCATACTGCGGGGTTTAGGATTTCTTTGATTCCAACCAAATTTTTCTGCTCCTTTGAGGTAGCATTTCCTCAATTCTTTACTGGAATATTCTTTATCGCTGCTTTTATCAATTTCAGAATAATTGATTAATCTTAGTTCTAACGGATCAATATTTAATTGGTAAGCAATTTCATCCATTGTAACTTCTATGGCGTGCATTCCGGTACTTCCGCCCGGGGCTCTCATATCCAAAGGACTGTAAACATCCAGTGGAACAAGTTGATGTTCTAATAAAGTATTTTCGGCTGGATAGAGCATATTTGCCCAATTCACCACGATCTCTACATAATCCTCGAAGCGGGAAGTTTCGCCGATGGCTTTGTGATACATCGCATTCACTTTTCCACTTTTATCAGCTCCGAATTTCGTATGCTGCAATGTGGGCGGTCGGTGGCCAATCATATACATTTGTGCCCGGCTCAACGTCACTCTTACATTACGTTTCAAGGCTAAAGATGCCATTACCGCCATAAAAAGCTGCTGCTGCGGTCTAAGCCCCGAACCGAAACCTCCACCAACAAAAGGAGAAATCACCTGAACATTTTTCATTTTCAATCCGAAAACATTGGCAACGTACATCTGCGAATTAATTGTCCCCTGCGTTTTATCGTAAATCTTTAACTTATTTTTTCCTTCATAAATTACGGTCGACGCATACATTTCCATAGGATTGTGATGTTCTGTTCCGTGGCTGAAATGGCTATCCGTTTTTACAAATGAATGATCATATTCTTTTTGAAAGTCACCGTTAGACTTTGGTGGGGGCGGTTTTAATAAAGATGCCATGCCTTTTTTAGGATCCCTTGCCTTTTCAAGATTAGTTTTTAAATCTGTCTCAAAATTTTCTTCTTCATAAACGATATTGATCTTTGCAGCCGCGTACCTTGCCATTTCAAAGGTTTCTGCAACGACCAAAGCGATAGGTTGGCCATTGTATTTTATTTCATTATCTTTTAGTGGCTTAAAAACGATTCCGGGAGGCGCATCCATATCAGCATACTGGAAATCAAACCAGGCAGTGGAGGGTTTATTCTCATGCGTGAAAACTTCAATCACACCTTCCATTTTTTTAACAGTTTCGGTATCGATCGATTTTATTTTGCCTTTTGTGATGGTACTGTTGACAATATAACCATACAGTAAATCTGGTGCTTCATATTCTCCTGCATATTTTGAACTTCCGGTGACCTTAAGATGCCCTTCGAGGCGACTGACTGGTTTTCCGACAGAGGGTATATTTTTCATCTAATTTTGATTTAGCATTAATATAATTTATAAAGAAGGTTTTGCACCCGGACGTTGCGATGACGGATCAAGTGCCATCATACAGTTTCTTACAATTGCTTTTTTAGCTAAATCGATTTTAAAACTGTTGTGATCGAAACCTTTGGCACCATGAAGAATACGATCTGCCGCAGCACTGAAACTTTCCTGATTTGGTTCTTTGCCAATAAGAAAATCTTCTGCTTCTTTTACCCGCCATGGTTTGTGAGCTACACCGCCAAGGGCAATTCTTGCCTCTTTTATACTTTTGTTTTCCAGCTCCAGGCCTGTCGCTACAGAGACTAATGCAAAGGAATAAGAACTTCTGTCACGTAATTTCAGGTAAGAATAATTTTTGGAGAATCCCTTTTCAGGTAGATCAATCGAAGTAATGAGTTCACCCTTCTTTAGATTATTATCAATATCTGGTCTATCTTCGGGAAGTCTATGAAAACCTGAAAATTCTATGGCTCTCTCACCATCCGGTCCGGAAATATTGATGACAGCATCTAATGCAGATAGTGCCACGCACATATCCGAAGGAAAGACTGCAATACAGTTTTCATTATGTCCTAAAATAGCATGAATACGGTTATATCCTTTAATTGCAGAACATCCGGAACCCAGTTCCCGTTTGTTGCAAGGCGTATGAATATCATAAAAATAATAACATCGTGTGCGCTGCAGTAAATTTCCGCCATTGGTGGCCATATTTCTGATTTGAGGAGAAGCGCCTGCTAAGATTGCTTTTGATAACAAAGGATATTTTTCTTCAATAACAGGGTGATATGCAGTATCTGCATTTGTAAGCAACGCACCAATCTGGATTCCGCCATCTGGGAGTTCAGTTAATTCATTAATCCCTGAAATTTTATTGATATCAACCAATGTATCCGCTTCGATTATAAAATATTTCAAAAGATCGATAATGTTAGTACCTCCCGCAATGATTTTGTTGTCATCACCTGCATTAATCAATGCAACAGCACTGTCGATATCGGTGGCTTTTGTATAGGTAAAATTATTCATGACATCCCTTGTTTTACAGCCATTACAGCATTAATAATTCCCTTGTTAGCACCGCAACGGCAGAGATTTCCACTCATCAGATCCTGAACTTCTTCACGGCTCGTAGCTTTGTTTTCGTTGAGCAGACCAATGGCACTGCAAATCTGTCCCGGAGTGCAATATCCGCATTGAAAAGCGTCATGATCAATAAATGCCTGTTGTACAGGATGAAGAGTTCCGTCACTGGCAATTCCTTCTATGGTTGTAATTTCTGATCCATCTTTCATAACGGCAAGGGTAAGACAGCTTAATGATCTTTTACCGTCAATTAAAACAGTGCATGCACCGCACTGACCGTGGTCGCATCCTTTTTTTGTGCCCGTAAGATGAATTCTATCCCGAAGAGCATCAAGCAGGGAAACCCAAGGTAAGATTTCCAAATGATGACCTTCACCATTTACATTGAGTGTAACTGATTGTTTTTCATTACTTGCCATAAACATAAGATTTGGTATGACGAAAGCACTACAAAAAAAGAACCGTTATGCGAAGATAACGGTTGATGTGGTATAATTTACCGGTAATTTATAATTAAAATAATTAGCGGAAATATTGATTTATCTTTGATTTAATGCCAATAATATTTTGTCAGGCGTAATTGGCAAATCTCTCATACGCAATCCAATAGCATTATAAATAGCATTAGCAATCGCCGGAGCTGTTCCAATAATTCCGACTTCACCAAGACCTTTTGCCCCGGACGGATTAATATTGGGATCTGGTTTATTGATGAATTCAACCTCAATGATCGGCGCATCTGCATTAACGGCAAAATGATACCCCGCCAGATCATTGGCAATCAGAGTTCCTAATTTAGCATCAATCTGATTTTCCTCCATCAAAGTCATCCCTATACCTCCAACTGCCGCACCCGACATCTGATTTGCCGCTGCCTGGGTATTGATGATCTTTCCGCCGTCTCCTACTACGGCAAGTTTCTCTATTTTGACTTTTCCGGTTCTCTTGTTCACCCTTACTTTACAGAAATGAGCTGCAGATGAACAGAATGCATATTTTTCACGCTCACTTCCCGGTTTAGATGAAACTTCCAAACGAATTTCATTTAAATTATTTTTTTCGAATAATTCTGGATATGCAACAAAAATGACTGATTTATCTTTTAAACTAATTCCTTCATCTGAAAGAATAATATTTTCCAGAGCAGCATTTTTAAAGTTTTGATTGACTGAGGAAGCATAGTCTGCCAACTTTACTTTTAATTGATTGCTTGCATCATGAACTGCTCCACTCACAGATGATAATCCTGTACTTCCGCCCTGACTGGGTGCCGGCGGAAGCGTTGAATTTCCTAATTCAATATTGATTTTATTTTTAGAGATTCCCGTAATTTCATGGGCAATATTCTGCATACCCGTTCCGGTACCCGTTCCAATATCTGTCATTGCCGTTTGTACAGTAATACTACCGTCCTTATGCATAATGATGGCAGCTTTAGCTTCCTGCCTGCCGGCATTCCACATCCCAACAGCCATTCCGTAACCGATGTACCAATCTCCGTCAACACTGCTTTTAGGAATAGCTTTTCTGGAATTCCAGCCAATCATTTTTGCCCCTTTTCTAATTCCTTCATCAAGGAAGTGGGTCGACCACGGTAAACCGGAATCCGGATGCTTTTCAAGTGAAATATTTTTTAATCTTAATTCGACAGGATCCATTTTCAGTTGATAACTTAGCTCGTCGACAGCAGATTCTAAGGCAAACACGCCTGTACAATCGCCGGGACCCCGCATCCAGGTGGGTGTGCTTAAGTTTAATGGAACAATTGCTGCTTCTGCTTTTAAATTGGGTAGTTTATATATTAATCTGCTGACGCGGGTAATTCCATCGTTAAAATTTTCATATACAGAAGTTCCATTTTTTGCCTGATGTAGAATCCCCAAAAGATTACCTGACCCATCTGAGCCTAATCTGATACGCTGCCAGGAAGCAGGTCTGTAGCCTGTTCCAGCAAACATTTGGGGACGAGTAAGCATGAGTTTTACGGGTCTATTGACCTGTTTTGAGGCCATTATCGATGCCAATACATGCGGCCAGACCCGAAGCCCGGAGCCAAAACCTCCGCCTACAAATTCACTGAAAACTTCAATGTTTTTTTCAGGTAACGCCCACAATTTGGCGAAGGTTTTCTGTACATTATTTACCCCCTGATTCTTGTCATATAGCCTTAAGGTATCATTACCGGTCCAATGTGCAATCGTTGCATGCATTTCCATAGGGTTGTGTACATCAGCTTTAATATTATATTGTTGATCTATAATAAACTGAGAATTCCGCCAGCTATCCTGACTTCCTCTTTCCTTACCTTCAGGCTTCAACGGTACAGATTCTTTCGTTGCATCAAAATCAACACTAAAGCTACCTTTGTGATATTCAATTTCTATCAGTGAGGCTGCAAAAGTGGCATCCTCAAGCGTTTCTGCAATCACCATTGCAATAGGCTGGCCTTTAAAATATACTTTATTGGTATGGAAAACAGGCAGGCCTAATTTTGCCTCTTTAATTTTTTCTTCGGTAGATAAACCCGGAACTATAGGTTTATTGAGATGGGTAATTATATCGAGAACACCTTCTACCTCTTTTGCTTTATCAACCAAAATTGACTGTATTGAGCCTGCCGGAACAGTACTTCCAACCAAGACGGCATAAGCCATATTCTTCACCTCGTATTCAGCGGCATATTTCCCTTTACCGGTTACTTTGTCCACCCCTTCCACACGCCCTTCCGGCTTTTTAAATTTATCTTTTATCAATTCAATTAATCCCATAACATTTACTTTTTTTTTAATGTATATATTCAACTTATTGATTGATACAATTTTTTAAAGCTGTTACAATCGCTCCCTGAAGCATGGGTATTTTATAGCCATTTTCAGATAGTGGTTTCAAATCTTTGGTTGCCAGTTTTGCCGCCTCTTCAAAAACATCTTCGGCAACTCGTTTTCCCTCTAAAAACTTCTCAACTTCAAACCAGCGCCAAGGTTTATGTGCCACCCCTCCTGATGCAAGACGGGCTTCCTTAATTCTTTTTCCGTTTAAATCTAGTGCTGCGGCGACAGAAATTAATGCAAAAGCATATGAACTTCGATCTCTTAATTTGACATATGTAGAATGTTTGCTGAAAGAATTATTTGGAATTTCTATTTTGGTTATGACAGCGTCCTGAGGCAAATTATTATCCAGCCACGGTGTATTTTCCGGTAATTTATGAAAATCTTTAAACGGAATTGTAATCTCTTTCTGTTCTTTTGTCACTGCTGTTACGGTTGCATCCAAAGCCGCTAAAGCTACACAAAAGTCAGATGGATGAACTGCCACACACTGCTCGTTATATCCGGCAATCGCACTCATTCTGTTATTTCCGTCAACTGCGCTGCAGCCACTGTTTGGTATTCTCTTGTTGCATGGAGTTGTAATATCATAAAAATAAGGACATCTCGTCCGTTGCAGCAGATTTCCTGCAGAACTAGCCATATTCCGGATTTGGGGTGAGGCACCTGCTAAAATAGCTTTAGAAATGAGAGGAAATTTTTCAATTACTTCTTTATCAACTGCTACTTTAGTGTTACTAGCAACTGCGCCAATGATCAATACATTGTTTTGATAATCAATTGAATTGGTTAACGCTAAATGAACATCGATCAAGGTTTCCGGTTGTGCTATATTTTTTTTCATCAGGTCAACCAAATTGGTACCACCCGCAATGAATTGTTTATTCACAGATTTCATGGCTGAAGCTTCAGCAACAGAATTTGCTTTTTCAAAATTAAATGGTCTCATTGTGCTGCTACTTTTTGAATGGATTGAACAATACCGTTATATGCTCCGCAACGGCAGAGATTTCCGCTCATGTATTCTTTAATTTCATCAACAGAACCGGTGTGTCCTTCATTAACACAGGCAACGGCTGACATAATTTGCCCCGGTGTACAATAGCCGCACTGGAAACCGTCACATTCTATAAACGCTTTCTGCATCGGATGAAGTTCGCTTCCGTTTGATAAACCTTCAATGGTTGTGATTTCTTTTCCCTGAGCCATTGCAGCTAACGTAAGGCAGCTTAAGGCTCTTTCTCCGTCAATATGTATTGTACACGCACCACACTGCCCATGGTCGCAACCTTTTTTTGAGCCCGTAAGATTAAGCTGCTCTCTAAATAAATCGAGCAATGTTGTACGGGTATCTGCATAAAGCGTATGACTTTTTTTATTGATGGATAAGGTAAGCCGCGACACATTTTTCTTGGGGATAAAATATTGCTTTACATCCTGATAGAAAGCTTTTACCGAAGACGGAATAGTTACAAAAGCCGCCAGCAATCCCGAAACTTTTAGGAAGCCTCTCCTACTGTATTGTCCTTTTAATTCCATAAATTATTTTTTATCAAGTTAATAATGATATTTCAGAAATTATATTTGTGAATAATTATTGTAAACAAAAATCACTAAATCAATTGAGTATACAATTATACATATTACGGTTTTATAGACCAATATTACTGATTAGCGTATTACAACCACTTAAAAATATAATATTTATGTAAATTTGAATATACATAAATAAAGTTAAGTATATTTTTCATATTAAAGACATACTTACTGTGAAACAAACTTAATAATCTGAAAAATGTATCTTCATGAAAGAGATCAAAGACATCGTAAAAGCCTATAAAAAAGCCTATAATGATGGATTAAAAACAGCGTTGGCTACTGTTGTGAAAGTAGAAGGCTCTTCATACCGGCAAGCTGGAGCAAGAATGCTGGTGACAGAAGACGGACAACTCACAGGAGCTATCAGTGGCGGCTGTCTGGAAGGTGATGCATTGAGAAAAGCCGTCCTTGCCATTCATCAGAAAAGTAAAAAACTCGTTACGTATGACACGAGTAATCCCGATGATGTAGAATTTGGTGTACAGTTGGGGTGCAACGGAATTGTTCATATTTTATTCGAATATATTGATGAGAGTTGTGCTCAAAATCCAATTCACCTTTTAGAAAAATCAATAGAGAACAGAATGGCATCCATTGTTATAACATCATTTTCCATTGAAAACAGAAGCATGCAGATCGGAACTGTCGGATTGATGAATAATCATAAAGTGACTTTGTTAACCTCAGATTTCATTACAGATACTGAATTACAAAATCTTTCACTACAAGTTTTGGAAAAGAAACAAAGCGTACTGAGTAAGATATCTTCAAGTGAAATTTTACTTCAATATATATCCCCACAGACGACTCTGCTTATTGCAGGAGCAGGAGATGATGTTAAACCTCTCGTAGAAACAGCCTCTATTCTGGGCTGGAAAACCATCGTTGTGGACGGAAGAGCAACACATGCTCTCAAAAAAAGATTTCCCACTGCCAGTGAAGTTATCTTATCCAAGCCTGAGGAAATCATTAATACCATTGAAATTGACGAGGCTACAGTTTTTGTTTTAATGACCCACAATTATAATTATGATTTGGCATTGTTAAAGCTAATTATCGATCAGCCAACACAGTATATAGGATTATTAGGGCCTAAAACTAAACTTAACAGAATGCTGGAAGATCTTAAAAATGACGGGATCGGCGTTGGTGAAAAAGAATTAAACAAACTTTACGGACCTGTTGGAATGGATATTGGTGCTGAAACGTCGGAAGAAATTGCCATTTCGGTCATTGCTGAAATTAAAGCGGTTCTGAGTGGTAAAAAAGGTTTATCGCTAAGAGATAAAAAAGAAAAAATTCATACTGACATCATCAGGATTTAAAAAGAAAATTATGTTAACAGATCAATTTGGAAGGATACACAATTATCTCCGGATATCGCTGACAGACAACTGCAATCTCCGTTGCTTTTACTGCATGCCGGAAGAGAATTATGATTTTACACCGCATTCAAAACTGATGCAGGTGGATGAAATTGATATGCTAGCAAAGCTTTTTGTTCAAAATGGCGTTAATAAAATCAGGCTCACAGGTGGTGAACCATTTGTAAGAAAAGATGCCGCAAAGATCATCACCAATTTGGCTAAATTACCTGTTCAATTGAGCTGCACCACAAACGGGATTCGTATCGATGATTTTCTTCCTGAGATTATTCAATCTAATTTTCACAGTATTAATATCAGTCTCGATACCTTACAGAAAGACAGATTTCAAAAGATAACGCGCCGAGATTATTTTGACCGCGTGATGAGAAATATAAATCTTCTACTGGAAAAGAACATCAAAACCAAGATCAATGTCGTCTTGATGAAAGGAATTAATGATGATGAGATTTGTGACTTCATTGCATTTACAAAAACACAGCTTTTGGAAGTTCGTTTTATAGAATTTATGCCCTTCAGCGGGAACAAATGGAGCAGTAATCAGGTGATGACACAAAAAGAAATTCTAGAAATTATCGGAGAGAGATACAATTTTAAACCTTTGCCAATGGGCATTCACGATACAGCAAAAAATTTCAGCATCAATGGACATCAGGGAAGTTTTTCCATTATCAGCACAATGAGCGAACCTTTTTGCAGTGGGTGCAATCGAATAAGACTTACTGCAGACGGTAGGCTGAAAAACTGTCTTTTTTCAAAAAAAGAAACAGATCTGTTAACTCCGTTTAGACAACGTCAGGATATTGTACCGATTATAGAATCAGCAATTTGGTCAAAAGCAAAAACGCAGGGTGGACAACTGAATGAAAAGTTTGAAAAAATAAATGCTTCGATTATTCAGAACAGAAGTATGATTAATATTGGCGGATAATGAAAAACACCGGAATTATATTATTGGCTGCCGGAAATTCCACAAGAATGGGGTCGCCAAAACAACTGTTACTTTATCAGGGAAAAACTCTGCTGGAAAGGATAGTTGATACCTCTTTACAAGTATTCGATAATAATAAAATCATCCTTGTCTTAGGTGCAAATCACAGTGAAATAGCTTTTCAAATTAAGGATAAAATTACATTAATATCAGTCAATGAAGAATGGGAATCCGGAATGGCTTCATCCATAAAATCTGGACTGCAAACCTTATTGAATCATTTGCCGGAAATGGAAAGATGCTTTATTTCAGTTTGCGATCAGCCTTATCTTTCAAGCGAAGTTTTTATCGAAATGTTAAAACTTGCTGATTATTCTTCAAAAGAAATTATCGCCGCCAAATATGCAGGCACGATCGGCGTTCCTGTATTGTTTTCAAAAAAATATTTTAAAAAATTACTACATCTTAGCGGTGAACAAGGTGCAAAAAAAATCATTCAGCAAAATATGGATGACGTCAATATTTTTACCTTTGACGAAGGCGCTATCGATATTGATACACCATCAGATTATGAAAATTTAAAAACTAAGGAATGATCAGCATACAGGAAGCTCAGAAAATCATCAATCAAAATATTCCACAAAGAAAACATCAGAATCTTCCTTTGAAAGAAGCCTTTGGATACACGACTAGCGAAGATATTTATTCTAAATACAATATCCCGAATTTTACACAATCTTCGATGGATGGCTATGCGTTTAGATTTGAAGATAAAGATTTAAAACTAAAAATTGTAGGCGAAATACCTGCCGGATCTACGGAACGAGCTAATCTAGAACATGGTACAGCTTATCGGATTTTTACAGGAGCACCACTTCCCGCTGGAGCAGATACGGTCGTAATGCAGGAGAAAGTCAAAATTGAGGGTGATGATTTGCGTATCATTGAAGATAGTGATCTTGAAAAAGACGTTAATGTAAGACCTATCGGAAGTGATGCTAAAAAAGACACCGTTGCAATAAGCTCTGAAAGTTACCTTTCAGCTGCGGCAATCGGATATTTGGCGGGAATAGGATGTAATGAAGTACAAGTTTATTCGCCCCTTTCTGTCTCCTTAATTTTAACGGGGAATGAATTGGTAAAGCCAGGCGAAAATCTTGATTTTGGGCAAGTTTTTGAATCTAATTCTTATCAGTTGGAAAGCGTTTTGAGACAGTCTGGAATTAATCATATTGAGACATTTTGGGTAAAAGATGATTCTTTACAAGTCGAAAGAACTTTAAATTCGGCACTTACCAAAACAGACATTGTGATTTTGGTTGGTGGCGTAAGTGTGGGTGATTACGATTATGTGATTGATGCTGCAAAAAAGTGTGGAGTTGAACAGAAATTTCATAAAATCAGACAAAAGCCCGGAAAGCCATTTTATTTTGGAACTAAAGAAGAAAAGTTAATCTTCGGACTGCCGGGAAATCCATCTTCTGCCCTGACCTGTTTTTATTTATATATCGCTCCGTTACTTTCAAAAATAATAAATCGTCCGTCAATTACTACAGAAATCAAGGCCATTACAACAACTAGATATCAAAAGAAAATCGGTCTTACTCATTTTCTTAAAGCCACTTATCTCGACGGAAAGGTCACTCCGCTTCATGCGCAGGAATCTTATCGTTTGCAGTCTTTTGCCGAGGCTAATTGTCTGATGATTCTCAAAGAAAATTCAGAAGGTTGTGAGAAGGATGAAATTGTTGACATCATATTATTAAAATAGGAATTCGAAAATGAGCGTAGAATTTTTTTATATTATTTTATTTGTAATTGCAGCTCTATATGCGGCAGTAGGACACGGCGGTGCAAGCGGTTATTTAGCTTTGATGGCTTTGTACGGAGTTGCCCCTAAAGAGATGAAGCCAACCGCACTCGTACTCAACTTATTTGTGTCTCTCACTTCTTTCATCCAATATTACAGAGGCGGGCATTTCAAGCTTCGTATTTTTATTCCTATTGCGATCGCATCGATACCGCTTGCGTTTATTGGTGGAATGATTCATATTGAAGATACTCTGTACAAACGCATTTTAGGTGTATTATTACTTTTCCCGGTGTTCCGGTTTTTCTTTTTTAAAAGTCCGAATGAGGATGAGCTGAAAAATCCTCAAATATATTTATCATTGATTTTCGGTGGAGTTATCGGCTTATTTTCAGGAATGATTGGTATTGGTGGCGGAATATTACTTTCTCCTGTCCTTATTTTATTGAAATGGACCAATCAGAAACAGACCGCTGCGATCAGTGCGGCCTTTATTTTTGTCAATTCTGTGGCTGGTTTAGGTGGTATGTTTACGAAAGAAATTGCTTTTACCAGCAATATGTTGTTGTATATTGTCTTTGCATTTGCAGGAGGATTGCTAGGATCTTATTTAGCCTCAAAAAGATTAAGTCAAAATGGACTGAAATATGTATTGGCAGTAGTACTTTTAATGGCTTCCTATAAATTGATATCAAGCACAATTTAAAATAAATGAAACATTTAATTTTTTCAGTTACTATTTTTATCTCAACTTTATCGTTTTCACAGGCGAAGAATAATATCGAAGTCATCGCACCAGATAAAGAAAAAACAATAATTACGACTGCTGATCTGGGAAAACTCCCTAAGCATACCCTTGACAGTATTCAGATAACCAATCATTTAAAGGAGTATAAATCTACAATTAAGAATATAAAAGGTGTTTTGCTTAAAGATGTTCTTTCAAAAATTTCGTTTAAAGAGAAGTCGCCGAAAGTTTTAAGTGAATATTATATTGTCTGTAAGGCGGAAGACGGTTATAAAGTCATTTTTTCATGGAACGAAATCTTCAATACTTCTGTTGGTGACAATGTGTTGGTTATTCCGCAGGTTGAGGGCAGACTTAAGGACGGTTTTTCTACCTTATCGCCTACCGATTTTGTTACAGGCAGAAGATATGTAAAAATGCTGAAAACCATTGAACTAAAAAAAGTGGATTAATGAGTACAATAAAAATAATAAGCTTTGGCAGACTGAAAGAGATTATAGGCTTAGATTTTGAATGTAAAGCTGAAAATACAGATAGGTTGCTGGCACAGCTCAATGAAAAATTTCCCGATTTAAGGGAATTAAAATTGCGAATTGCAGTAAATGAGAAAATCATTTCAGGAAATACAGAATTAAATAATAACGATGTGGTAGCACTGATGCCACCCTATTCAGGAGGATAATTTATGTTGAATTTGGAACGATATCAGAGACAGATAACATTGAAAAGCTTTGGCATAGAAGCTCAGAAAAAGCTTGCGTCAGCTAAGGTTCTTGTTGTCGGAGCAGGAGGCCTAGGATGTCCTGTTCTTCAATATCTAACCGCAGCCGGAGTTGGAAACATTGGAATTATTGATGATGACAAAGTTTCATTAAGTAACTTACACAGGCAGATTTTATTCACTTCAAACGACATTGGAAAATTGAAGACCGAAGCGGCGTTTGAAAGACTAAATGCAATGAATCCGGAGGTACAAATTAATATTGTTTCTGAAAGAATTACTACAAAAAATGCTGTTGAAATCATATCGGATTGTGATGTAATAATAGATTGCACCGACAATTTCCCCACACGTTATTTGTTGGATGATGTTTCCAGACTGATGGAAAAGCCATTGATCTTTGGAGCTATTTATCAGTATGAAGGTCAGGCTGCAATTTTTAATGTTATCGATGCTGATGGATTTGCCACAAATTACAGACATCTTTTTCCCGAACCACCAAAACCTGGCGAAGTTCCAGATTGCAATGATGCGGGAGTTTTAGGTGTCTTACCCGGAATTATAGGAACGATACAAGCTACCGAAACCATTAAATTAATTACAGGAACGGGAAATCCATTAATCAATAAATTAATGACAATTAATATTCTTGATTATCAGACCGCAATTTTTCAAATTCCTACAGAGAATTTAACAAATGAAAATATTCCCTCGACCTTAAAGGAATTTGAACAGATGAATTACGAACTCCATTGTGGAATTAAACAAAAGGGAATTACAAATATTTCTTCTTCAGAATTCAAAGAAATTGCAGAAATTCCGGATACAGTTATTATTGATGTCCGCGAAACTGATGAGCTTCCTAAGCTTGAATTGCCCTATTTATCAATACCTTTAGCTCAGTTAAAGGAAAATTCAAATCAAATTAATAAACAAAATATTATTGTTGTTTGCCAATCAGGCAAAAGAAGTATGATTGGAGCTCAGATCTTAAAAGAAATATTGGATCAGGATTATACAATCGGTCATTTGGAAGGCGGTATCAATCAATTAAATAAAGAAATGAATGAGTAAGATTAAAAATATATTTCAAAATAGTCCTGTTTCACCGTTATTTATCGCAGAAAGTATCACCAAACATTCTACGAAAACTGAAATCGGGGCGCATCAGATTTTTCTAGGACAAATTCGTGCTGATGAAGTTGATGGAAAAACGGTAAAAGCAATAGAATATACCGCTTACCAAGACTTGGCTTTAAGCCAGATGGCGGCAATCAGAGAAGAGATTTTTGAAAAATATGATATAACTTGTATGCACATTCATCACAGCCTTGGAACTGTACATGTAGGAGAAATCTGCCTGTTTGTTTTTACCTCGTCAAAACACAGAAATGAAGCGACAATGGCTTGTAATGAAGTGGTAGAACGCATAAAAAACGAACTTCCTATCTGGGGCAAAGAAATTTTTGAGGACGAAACACATCAATGGAAAATCAATCAGTAAAAAAATGGTAGATATTACTTTTAAAACTTTTACGTTGCGAAAAGCAATTGCTTCAGCTACAATTAAAGCTTCGAGCGCTGCAACAATTCAAGCTGTAAAAAACGGAACCGTTCCCAAAGGAAATGTGCTGGAATTTGCAAGAGCTTCGGCTTTACTTGCCATCAAAAAAACAAGCGATGTTATTCCTGACTGTCATCCTCTTCCCGTTGAATTTGCTGCGATAAGCTATGATTTTGATGAAATAAATATTCACATTAAAGTGGAAGTTCATACCATTTACAAAACCGGGGTTGAAGTCGAAGCGATGCACGGCGCATCAGTTGCCTCGCTCGTCATTTACGATATGCTGAAACCGATCGATAAAAATGTTGAGATTTCAAATATTAAATTATTGGAAAAACAAGGTGGAAAAAGTAATCAGAAGAATATTGATGTGACGCATTTAACAGCCGCAGTTGTAGTGTGTAGCGATTCGGTTTCGCAAGGTATAAAAGAAGATTCATCCGGAAAAATATTGGTTGAAGCACTTCAAAAGCAAGGCATTAATACTATTGATTATTCAGTTGTTTCTGATGACATTTCAGCAATACGTCAAAAGATTGATTATTTTAAAACTAAAAGCCTTGATCTTCTTTTATTTACCGGCGGAACTGGTTTGTCAGATCGTGATGTAACACCTGAAGCTGTGCACCCATTTATTACCAAGGAAATTCCTGGAATTATGGAAACAGCAAGAAATTATGGACAGGAACGGGTTAAAACTTCAATGCTTTCCCGAGGAATAGCGGGATTTTCTGATGATATGCTTATTTTGACACTTCCCGGATCTTCAGGTGCTGTTAAAGAATACATTCAGGCATTATTTCCGCAGATTTTACACATTTTTTCAGTAAAACAAGGAGCCGGACATTAGTTAAACGTTTCGCAACTGAAACACTATTTTTCGAATTTTTTCTACTGCCGTTTCAATTTCTGCTTGGGTAGTGAATTTCCCTAAGCTAAATCTTATCGAAGAAAGTGCATCGAGGTCATTCATCCCCATTGCTTTCAATACGTGAGAAGGTTTTGATGTTATAGCGTTGCAGGCCGAACCATTTGATACACAGATGTTACCAAGCCTTAAGATCATCTGTTCTGAATTAACGCCGGTCAAGCAAATATTTGTTGTGTTGAAAATCCTATTATTTTTATCTCCATTGATATAAGTGTCGGGAATTTTTAATAATGAATTTTCAAGAAGATCTCGTAATTCTTTAATGTATTGAGTGTCTTTCTGCATTTCTTCGATAGCAATTTCTGCTGCTTTTCCCATTCCGATAATTCCCGGAACATTCAGCGTACCACTTCTCAGGTTGAATTGTTGACCTCCACCGTGGATCTGAGAATTCATATTTTTTTTAAGCTCTGAAGAAATATACAGCGCTCCGACTCCTTTTGGGCCATAAAATTTATGAGCCGAAAAAGCCATCAGGTCAATTCCAAAATCTTTTACATTGACAGGAATCTTACCCACTGCCTGTGTAGCATCACAAAAAACAAAACATCCTTTTTGACGTGCAATCTCAGCAATTTCTTTAATCGGCTGAATGACTCCTGTCTCATTATTTACAAACATCACACAGACCATCAATGTTTTGTCATTAATCTGTTTTTCCAATTCATCAAGATTAATAAGCCCATCTTTTCCAACATTAAGATAGGTAATATTAAAATCTTGTTGTTCCAAATGAAGACAAGTGTCCAAAACTGCTTTATGTTCAGTTTTTACAGTAATGATGTGATTTTTACCTTCTTTTTTTTCAATTCCTTTTAAAGCTAAATTTACGGCTTCCGTTGCTCCGGATGTATAAATGATCTCTTTCGTATTGGCGGAAATTAGTTTGGCGATCTGTTCAGTTGATTGTTCAACAGATTCTTTCACAGTAAGTCCTAAAAGGTGAGAACTGCCTGAATTGGCAAATAAATTATTAAAATAAGGCAGCATTACATCTACTACTCGCTGATCAACGGGAGTTGTTGCATTGTAGTCTAAATAAATAAAATCATTATCCATCATAACATTATAAATTGAGTATAAAAATAATGATCTTTTTGCAGTAACTTAAATCTTTCTAACAGGATTTGGTATGATATGTTAGCATCTGCGTGAATAGTTGCATTCCATTACAGTCGTATTCATATCCTTCATTGCTGTCGGTTGGCAATATTCCTCATCTTACAATTTAAAGCTTGCTAATTTTGGATAATATTTAATACAAAGGAGAACGACTATAAATCAATCGCTCTCTTTTTTATTAATCTGTTACTTTTAAATACTTAATCTGTCCGTCTGTAATATCAAAATGAAATATTATTAATCTCCTCCCATTCAAATGATGGTAATATTATTTCTCTTCGAATTCTTAAATGAAAACTCAATTTTACCCCTTCTCCAATGAAAATTCAAATATCCCCGATATTTTTAGCATTCTTATTTACCAACCCATAATTATAAACCTTCTCCCCTGCCTCAACTCATTCATCTGCCATTACAAAGATACTTCTGCTATTTTAAACAGGAAAATTAGTGTACATAGAAATCTATTCATTTACATTTTATAGGCTGCTAGCGTAACTTCTTAGTTAAACAGCTAAAAGCGACAGATGTATTTAGGTATTTCAATGTCAAGTCTACTGTCGAAAATATTAAGACTCAACTTACTTTACGCCTAACCCTCGACGATATTTCAATAATAAAAACTGCCGACAAAAATTGTCGACAGTTTTCTTGAAAGTATATAGTAAAAATTAGTAACCTTCGTTCTGTACCAAATATCCGGGTACACTAGATGCTCCGTCAATAGCCGATTGAGGGATTGGGAACAGTCTTTTTCTGGGATCTGTATTTGTTTTTGAAGTGTAGATGTCTTCATAATGACCAAATCTGATCATGTCTGTTCTTCTCGAATATTCCCAGTAAAATTCAAAACCTCTTTCGCGATAAAGCAAATCAAGATTGATTGAAGTTAAAGCTGGTGGAGTTACTGAAGGTCTGGCTGTTCTTGAAGCTCTTACCAAATTTACATCTGCTAAAGCTGCTCCTGCATTTCCTTTTCTCAGCTGAGCTTCTGCTCTCATCAAATAAATATCAGCTAAACGTAGAAGTACAATATCGGCATTTCCTCTGTTTCTTCCAGTATCGGAAGTTCTGCTGAATTGATATTTTGAAACTCTGTATCCGTCTGTGTAATCTTTATTGTTCGGATTTTCAAGATCGATTTCCAAAGTGTGATTAACGTAATTTACAAAACCATTTCTCTGCTCGATAATCGGGTAAATTTTATACTGTCCGTTTACCGTTTGGAAAGGTTGTCCGTTTGATGCATTTCTCAATCCCCATTGAATTCCTCTCTGAATTCCTCTGTTGATTTCGTAAGTTGCACCATTCACAAGAAAGTAGTGGTTGGCATCATTTGCTGGAGTAACGCCCGTTAAATTCTGTAAATTTTGCGGAACGGTAAAGTTTTCTTTATAAAATCTTGCATCTGCCTGTGCAGGATCTGTACTTCCATAGGCTTGAACCCAAGTGTTGAAAAAATCAGATGTAATTGCAGGCCCGTCTGTTCCGTTTGCTTTTGGGAAAGCTGCTAAAGGATACTGACTACCTGATAAAGACCAATACCCCAGCCTGTTATGAGATGTTGTAAGATCCTGACGTTGATCAATAGCAAAAATAAGCTCCTTATTAGAATGATTATTATCGTCAAAGATGGCAAAATATTCGGGTGATAATGAAAATAATCCTGAGTTGATTACTTTATTGGTGTATTCAATCACTTTATCCATATCTGCTGTTGCAAAAGAGGTAGTTCCGTAAGGATTTTTGTAAACTCCTGCATTTAGATAAAGTTGTGCCAAAAATCCGTTCACAGAAGCTTGAGACATTCTTCCCGGACCTTTTGCATTGTCAAGATCATTTAACACAGCAAGAAATTCGCTTTCGATATAAGAAAATGCTTCTTGTCTTTTTAAAATCTGTGAATCTTCAGAAGTTGAATCTTTTTTGAATGCCAATCCCCAATAATCCAACATCAGCATATTGTAGTATGCTCGTAAAGCTCTCATTTCGGCAAGTCCTTTAGCTGCTTCCGGATTTGTTGCAGCAAGTGGCTGCAATCTTTCGATGGCAACAACCGTTCTTGAAAGCATTAACTTGAAAGCATTCCAAGTATCTTTTACGACAACGTTTGCGGTAGTGGTATTATGCTGATGAAGTTCGATGTATTTACCACCGTCGTACCAGTCGTTTCCACTTCCTCTTGGAGGAAGAATTCCCTGATCGGTACTGATTAACTGAAGACCGTAATTTTTTGTATGAGTAAATGCATCAGGAAGCGGTCCGTAAGCCGGAGCCATTACTTCTATCACGACATTGCTCGTCTGTACATCCAGAGATTCGTCGATTACCTGCTCAGCAAGATCGCTGCATCCAATATTGACAAGAGCACTTAGGCTTAAAATACTTATTAGAAATTTATTTTTCATTGTTTTCTTGTTTAAATAGTTAATTAAAATGCTACGTTTACACCAAATGCAAAGCTTCTTGCCTTTGGATAAGTTGCATAATCAATTCCGAAAGATTGAATTCCTCCTTGAGAAACTCCGGTGTTGATTTCCGGGTCGAAACCTGAATACTTGGTAATCACGAATAAATTCTGAGCGGTTACTGTAAATCTTATGTTTCTGATGTGTTCTCCGATTCCTAAAACTTTAGGATTCAGGTTATACCCCAAAGTAGCATTGTTTAATCTTAGGAACTCACCTTTTTCTAGATATCTCGTTGAGATCACATTGGTATTGTTAGCGCTTTCGTTCGGAAATTGTGTCGCTGCATCGGTTGTATTCTGCGATAAGCCCAATCTTCCTCTTGTAAATAAAGTTGAAGCAGTGTTGTTGTAGATCATATTTCCTGCAACTCCGTTGAAATTTAGTCCAAGATCAAAGTTTTTGTAAGCTGCCTTCAGATAAAGATTGTACGTGAAGTCTGGTAATGCACTTCCTGCGGCAACTCTGTCATTATCAGTGATAATTCCGTCGCCATCTACATCTCGGAAAATATTGGTACCGTTTTCATTTAAACCTAAAAATTCTCTTACATAGAATGTACCAATTGGTTGATTATTGATGTATCCATTGATTACGGCATTAGTTGTTCCGGGACCTTGTGCTTCTCCGGTAGAAAGAACTCTGTAAGGTGAATCTTTTACTTCATTTTTAATGAAAGAGGCATTTCCGCCAATGCTATAAGTGAAAGCTTTATTTGTATTGCTGTTATAGTTTAAAGATATTTCATAACCCGTATTATTAATGGTCATATTTGGAATATTTTTCCACATTTTTTCTTCAGCACTGATTGGGTCAACAGGATTAATGTCTAGCAAAATATTATCTGAAACCTTATTAAAGAAATCAAATGTACCGGTCAATCTGTTGTTCATAAATCCGAAATCTACCCCGATATTGGTTTGTGTTGTTACTTCCCATTGAATTCCCGGGTTATCAGCTCTCACCAGATAAAATCCTACAGGATAATTTCCGCTCCCGTCCATTGGGTAGGTTGCCTGCCCACCACCATCTGAAGCCGATTTATAACTTCTTTTCGTGATTTTATTAGGCATTTCCTGATTTCCGGTTTTCCCCCAGCTTGCTCTCAGTTTCAAGTTGCTTACCAAACTGACATCGGCTAGAAAATTTTCTTTGCTGATATTCCAGCCTGCTGCAAAAGATGGGAAGATTCCGTAACGGTTGTTTCTACCAAATTTTGACGATCCGTCTGCTCTTAAAGTAGCTGTTAATAAGTATTTATCTTGGTAACCATAATTTGCTCTACCAAACCAAGACTGAAGCTCATTTTTTGTAGCACTAGATGTAGAAGTAGTATTGTTTTTATTAGCCGCTCCAATTTGGTATTGAGGCTCAATTCCGTTATTTGGGAATACCGAATAATCCCAACCTCTTTCAATCATCATGAATTTTTGGTAAGAATGTCCTGCCAATACATTAAAATCATGACGGTTGATCTTGAATTTATATGTCAAAGTATTTTCTACAAGTGTATTATTGTTTGAGAAATAGTTTAAATCTAAAGATCCTATTTCCAAAGGAACTGCGTGCGGAATATTTTGAATAATTCTGTCAGCTGTAGAATAGTCAACACCAAAATTTAATTTATAAGTTAAACCTTTAATGATTTCTACTGAAGGCGAAATATTAGCTAAAATTCTATTGTTGTTGGTAAAATCTTTGTAAATCTGCTGACGAATAAGTGGGTTGAAAGCACCATTATTAAAAACTGTAGTAGGTGAACCATCCGTATATGCAGGATACGTAGGGTTCCACGTCAACATATTAGAAACTGTACTTGTCGCGTTTGGTCTATTGTTTTCAGTTCTTGATCCGTTTAGGTTAAAATCAATATTTACTCTTCCGTCAAAAGCTTTTTGTGAAATATTTACACGTCCGGAATATCTTCTCAGATTACTGTTGTACAAAATACCTTCTTGATTTTCATAACCTAAAGCAGCATAATAGTTTGAATTATCTGTTGCACCTGCTGCTGAAAAATTAACGTTATTTGATATTGCAGTTCTTGTCAATTCATCCTGCCAATCAGTATTTCCACCCATGTCGTCTAGTTTTCCGCCCATTGCAGTCACTTGCGTTCTGAATTCGTCAGCGCTGAAAACATTCATTTTATTGGCAAGATTAGAAATAGTAAGATTAGAAGAAAGATTCAGCTGGGTTCTTCCCTTTTTACCTTTTTTAGTAGTAATTACAATTACCCCGTTTGCACCTCTCGCTCCATAAATGGCTGCTGCAGAAGCATCTTTCAAAACATCCACCGATGCAATATCATCAGGATTGATAAAGTTCATCGGGTTATTGGCAACTCCTGTATTAGTGTTATCGATTACAAAACCATCAATAACGTAAAGCGGAGTAGTTCCTGAACGTAAACTTCCAACCCCTCTGATAATGATATTTTGATTGGCTCCAGGTTCTCCACTTACATTGGAAACGTTTACTCCGGCAACTTTCCCCTGAAGTAATTGTCCAACATTGGCGACCATCCCTTTGTTGAAATCCTCAGCTTTTACAGATCCTACTGCTCCGGTTACATCAGATTTTTTTTGAGAACCATAACCAATCATCACGACTTCTTCAATGTCTGTCATTTTGTTGTCACTTTTGATGGTGTCGGATTCTTTTTTTTGTGCAAATGTTAGACTGACACAGCCCATCAAAACAGTTGGCACGAGATAAATACGCTTCATTCCTTTTTATTTTGGTGCAAAATTAGTCCCAAAAAAAGCCGAGTTCCGTTAATTTACCGTTAAGTAACTTATTTTCCAAATTAATAAAATGTGAATTATGTTGCGAAAAATTAAATTTCAGTAAACTTAATGTTAAGCAGTTTGATTTAAACACCTGTAAATAAGATAAAAGCTTGTTAATATTGGATTTTGGTGTTTTGGGTCTACGATTTTAGCTTAATAAAATGTCTAATTTTGCCCCTTGTTTTTAAATATAATCAATTGTTAAAATAGTAATCAATATGAATTATAATTATAAAAGTCTTAATTTAAAGACTGTTGCGTTAATTTTTATGCTTCTTTTTGAATCATTATTAACAGCACAAAGTCAAAAACCCATCAACGTCATTTTTATGATAGGCGATGGAATGGGAGTATCTCAAGTTACTTCTACCTTTTATTTCGGAGAAGGAAAACCGAATTTTCAGAACTTCAAATTTGTAGGGCTTTCTGAAACCTCAAGTACAAGCGATAGAATTACAGATTCTGCAGCCGGAGCAACAGCTTTGTCTACCGGAAAAAAAACGTACAAAAGAGCGATTGGTGTAGATAAAGATTCTTTGGCAATTCCCACAATTTTAGAACAGCTTCAAGATAAAGGCTACAAGACAGGATTGGTAAGTTTAACGAGTATAACCCATGCAACACCGGCTTCTTATTATGCTCACATCAAAGACCGTGATTGGCACGAAGATATTGCGTTGGATTTTATTAAATCTGATGTAGATTTTGCTGCTGGCGGTGGTTTAAAGTTTTTCAGCAAAAGAAAAGATAAGAAAAATCTTTTGCAGGATTTATTGAATAAGAATTATAGAATAGATACAGTTTCTCTTTCAAACCCTGTTGCAGGGAAAAGAAATCTTTACCTTTTGGCTCAAGACGAATTGCCCAATAAAATTCAGGGGAGAAAAGATTTTCTACCTAAAGCTACACAAACCGCTTTAGATTATTTTTCAGCGGAAAAGAAACCTTTCTTTCTTATGGTTGAAGGTTCTTTTATCGATTGGGGCGGCCATGCAACTGATGCTGATATGATGGTAAAAGAAGTTCTTGATTTTGATAAAACAATCGGTGTTGTGATGAATTTTATTAAGAAAAATCCAAATACATTACTTGTGGTGACCGCTGATCACGAAACAGGTGGAGCAAGTATAGGAAAATTTATGGAAAAAGATGCTGCAACAGGAAAAATGAAGGAGGTAAAAGATAAAGTACAGGTTAATTTTATCGACAATCAGCATACTGCGGCTTTGGTTCCTGTTTTTGCGATGGGAAAAGGAGAAGAATTGTTTTCAGGGGTTTATCCGAACAATATGATCTATCACAAATTGATTGAGGCATTGAAAAAAAGCGGAATCAAGATTAAATAATTCGAATTTAAAAGAAATATCATGTATTTAAATCTAAAAAAAATCGTCTTTTTTTTCATTCTGATTTTTACGACAGCAGTTTATGCACAAACTATAAAGGTTCATTCGCATAATGATTACGAACAAAAAGTTCCTTTTTGGTATGCATTGGGAGCTGGTGTAAGCTCAATTGAAGCTGATGTTTTTCTTGTGAATAATCAACTGTATGTTTCACATGAAGAGAAAGGTATTCAGAAATCAAGAACATTTGAAAGTCTTTATTTAGAGCCTATCAACAAAGCTTTAGAGATGAATATGATTTCTATGGAGTCTCTTCAGATATTAATTGATTGCAAAACTGATGCACAATCAACTTTATCAGAAATTGTAAAATCAATTCAAAAATACCCCAGAATTACGGCTCAGAATAAAATAAAATTTGTGATTTCCGGAAATCAGCCGGCTCCTGAAGAATACAATTTATATCCTGATTTTATCTTATTTGATTATCAAAAACTAAATAATTTAACAGCAAATCAGTGGAATAAAGTTGCATTATTAAGCTTAAATTTTAAACAATATTCAGTCTGGAATGGAAAAGGTGGTTTAACGGAAGAAGATTTGCCTAAAGTGACTGAAGTTATTAAAAAAGCGAAATCATTTGGAAAACCTTTCAGATTCTGGGCAATTCCTGACGGGAAAACTTCATGGGAATTTTTCGCTCACAATGGTGTTGATTTTATCAATACCGACCACCCGAAAGAATGTGCAGAATATGTAAATTCTTTGGAGAAAAGGACTTTTAAAAACAATATATTTTCAGAAGTCTATCAGCCTAAATTTTCCTATCTAAAGAAAAATATACCTATAAAAAATGTTATTTTATTAATCGGTGACGGAAATGGTCTTTCACAAATTTCTTCATCAGTTTTAGCCAATAAAGGTCAATTAACTTTAACGCAATTGAAAAATATTGGTTTAATTAAAACCAGCGCAGCAGATAATTTTACCACAGATTCTGCAGCCGGAGCCACTGCTTTCGCAACCGGAAAGAAAACAAAAAACAGATTTATCGGAGTAGATTCTGAGGGCCGAAAAACGGCAAACCTTACGGAAATTCTTTCAGAAAAAGGTTTCAGCACCGGAATTATTACTACTGACGAAATTGTGGGAGCTACACCTTCTGCATTTTATGCCCATCAAAAAGACCGTGGTATGGAAAAAGAAATTGCCGAAGATTTGCCAAAATCAAAACTCAACTTTTTTGCAGCGGGTGGTAGATCTAAAGTTTCCGGTCTGCATGATTTTAAATTAGCCGAAAACACGAAGCAGGTTGCAGAAAGTAAAGCAGATCGTCTGGCTTATTACCTTTCTGATAACGGTGTTCCACAAGTTTTGAAAGGTCGAGGCAATCTTTTGGCTGAAACTGTAGAAAGTGGACTGCAATTTTTAAAAATCAAGAAAAAACCATTCTTCATCATGATTGAGGCGGCGCAAATTGACAGCGGCGGTCACAGCAATAATGTGGGAACCATCGTAACTGAAGGTATTGATTTTGACAGAGCGATTACAAAAGCTGTACAGTTTGCAGATCAAAACCCGGGGACTTTGGTGATCATTACTGCAGATCACGAAACAGGTGGTTTTAGTATTCCTCATGGAGATATGAAAACCAGTACCATTGAAGGAGATTTTACAACCGATGATCATTCAGCTACATTAATTCCTGTGTTTTCCTACGGTTCAGGCTCAGAAATTTTTACGGGAGTATATGAGAATAATGAGATTTTCCATAAAATGTTAAAAGCTTTGAAAGTAAATTAGTATTATCATTATTTTTTCTAAAATATACAATTTTGAAAAAGCATTTTTCTATTCATCTTCTGATTACTTTACTGCTTTCGCTAAACGTATTTGCACAACGGAAAACCATTCAAATAGCATTTTTGGCAGATGTTCATTTTCAGGATCTTTACGGAGACTTTTCAGATAATGCATTCCGAGGCGTAGAAAATCCAAAAACAAAAAAGAAAACCCTATTGAGAACAATGGATTCTCAGCTGCGTTCAACAAGAATTTTTAATGAAAATTATTTTGCTTTTCTGGCGGCTTTGGATGATATAGCAAAACGGGGGATTAAAATCGTCGCACTTCCCGGTGATTATACTGATGACGGACAAGCCTATAATTTAAGAGGATTAAAACGTATTTTGGATGAAAACCAAAAAAAATATGGAATGAGGTTTTTTATTACCACGGGAAATCATGATCCGGTAAGTCCTTTTTTGAAGGATGGTGGAAAATCTGATTTTTTAGGCGAACATGGAAGCCCTATTAATATTTTCAGTAATAAAGATTTAGTTAAAGATAAGGATCAGGATACTTTCATTACCAGAGACATTGCAATGTCCGGTTATTTAGAAATTATCAACGAGCTTAAAGAATTCGGGTTCTCCCCTTCTGAAAAAGATTTGTTTTGGGAAACTCCATTTAGTCATCGTTCTTATAAAAATTATAGTTTTAAAAAAGCTTTAAAAAGTTCAGAATATTCCAACAGAATGTATGAAGTCAGTCCAGGATTTTCTGTTCCTGATTTGAGTTATGTGGTAGAACCCGTAAAGGGAATTTGGCTTTTAGCAATTGACGGAAATACCTATTTGCCAAAAAATAGTAATGAAAATCCAACAGATCCTGATAATTTCCATGGAGCTTCCGTTGGATACAACAATGTACTTTCCAATAAAAAGCATTTGATTGATTGGGTGAAAAACATTTCAAAGCAAGCAGAAAAAAACCGCAAAGTTCTCATTGCATTTACGCACTATCCGATGCTTGATTACAATGACGGAGCTTCTGAAGATATTAAAAATTTACTCGGTAAAAACAAATGGCAGCTTGACAGAGTACCAAATGATCAGGTTGCTCAGGTTTTTTCCGATGCAGGACTCAAACTTCATTTTGCAGGTCATATGCACATCAATGACACCGGAATCAAAAAGTTTGAAAACGGAAAAACGCTCGTCAATATTCAGGTTCCTTCTTTGGCAGCTTATCTTCCGGGATATAAAATTTTAACAGTTAATTCTCCCGCTGATTTTGAAGTGGAAACAGTTCCTATTAAAGATGTTCCCCATTTTGATGAGCTATTTCCTTTGTATCAGAAAGAGTTTGAGGCTTTAAAAAGTCAGAACACAAAAGATATTTGGAATATTGACATTTTGAAAACAAAGAATTATCACGATTTCACATTATTTCATTTAAAAGAACTGGTGCGACTGAGATTTGTTCCTTCAGATTGGCCTAAAGATTTTATTAAAAAAGCTTCCAAACTTTCAGGAGAAGATTTACTTAATTTAAGTATTGACAGCGCAAATTCAAATAAAATAAATGCAGCAAAATTTAAAACATGGAATCTTGAAGATGCTTTATTAAATCTTTATCAATTGCAGTCTGCAGACGAACTAGCAAAAAAAGATATTCCTGAAAGCCGGCTTTTGCAATTCAAAATTTTGCATGAAAATTTCGAAAAATTAAATACAGAAGATGAATTCTTAAATCAACTGAAAACATTTTTCAGGGTTCTATCTAAATTGTCATCGGGAGATCCTACAGATCATTTCGAAATTGATTTTAAAAAAGGAATGATTTTAAAATTAAAATAATCACTTATTAAACTGAATTACTGTTTACAATTTTTCTTATTCCCGATTCTCAACCTTTATAATTGAAATAATTCAGTTTTTGAAATTCAGCGAAATCTCCACTCATTTCCCATTTGAGAGTAAAAGATCATAATAAGGATAACTGAAAATTAGTTAATCAATAACAATAAATGATTTTGGTTATGTCAAATAATGTTATTAAATTTGATTAAATGATAATTGTCAGTATAATTAATTTTAAATGACAACATTTTATTACACCACCACTAAATTTATCCATATCATGAAAAAACAAATCTTTATCGCTGCGCTGTCTCTGGGAGCAATCGTTTTAGGAACGGATAAGGTTCTGGCACAAAATTCTGAGCAGGTTAATACAACAGTAAATATTATTTTAGCCGACGTTATTGCAATGGACGTAGGCACTGCTGCTTCAGAAGGCGCTGTAGACTTTAATTATGGGAGTACAAACGACTATAATTCATCAAAAAATGTGACGGTTCCCAATAGTTTAGTCATTATTTCCTCCAAAAATTTTGATGTAAAAGTAAAGTCTGAAGGCGCAAATTTTGTAAGCGGAGCAAACGCAATTCCAGTGGATATATTACAAGTAAAAGCAGTACCTGGCGGAAGTCTAGTAGGAACTATGAATGAGGTCACCTTATCCACAAATGATCAGGTTTTGGTAAGTAATGCAAGTTTGGGTTCCAAACAATCTTTGAATATCGCCTACTCTATTTCGGCGGAAAAAGCATCGAAAGTACTTCTGGGAAAACCACGGGGAACTTACACACAAAAAATAACTTATACTGCGACTGCTTTATAATAAGATAAGCAACAATTTTTATAAAAGTCCTCAACACTTTCAAGTGTTGAGGGCTTTTTATTATGATTATCCATAATCTGTTATCATTGAAAATACTTTGTATTTCGTTGCTAAGTTTACGCCTTTGTATAACCTAAAAACAATTAGTATTTAAAATTCTTTGTTTGTCATTGCGTTAATGGAAAACAGCAGACATTCAATTTCTATTTACCCCAAATGAATAACTCATGTAGTTATTTTACTACATCAACTTCCATTTTCAACTACAAAGAAAATTTTAGCGCCGCTGTAGATTTGTAGTGTTCAAAAGAGAACAATTAAACAAAGAATAAAAATAAAATAATACTATTATGACAAAACTAATCGTAATCACAGCCTTAACTATCGGAGCAACTATATTAGGAACAAACAATGTTCAGGCTCAAAATACAACCGCAACAACAACAGTAAACATTACCCTGAACGATGTGATCTCAATCGACGCCGGAAGTACTGCCATCGGTAATACGGTTGACTTCAACTATGCTACTGCAGCAGACTATAACTCTGATCAGACGATTACTAAAGCCAACTCTTTAAAGGTTACTTCAACCAAGAACTTTAACGTTAAAGTAAAAGCAGGAGGTGCGAATTTCATGAATGGAACCAACTTAATCCCTGTAAATGTTTTGACAATCAAAGCTGCTGCATCTACCGGAACAATGGGCGGAACAAAAAATGCTGTCATTTTATCTGCTACTGATCAAAATTTAGTGTCAAACGCTCCGCTTGGAAGTGCATTAACACTGAATCTGGATTACACAATTCCTGCAGCGAAATCATCTTCTGCCGATATTTTAGGTAAACCAGCAGGAACTTACACGCAAACAGTAACTTATACTGCAACTGCTTTATAAGTAAAATTTTTTCATATTAATATTTTGTGATTTGGTGTTCGAAGGCTTCCTACAGGAGGCCTTTGATTTTGTTTGTATTGATAACAAATTTACAAACCTGTAAATATTTTTATGAAAACCTAATGAAAATTATACGCTAACAGTAATTTATATTACGACAGATTTATAATAGAAATAATAGCAATTTATATACTCCCCCAACACTTCTAGATGTTGAGGGCTTTTCTATTTAAGCCACATGAATAATTCTGTAGTGATTTTACTACATGAACTTCCATTTTCCACTACAAAGAAAATTTTATCGCCGCCGTAGATTTGCAGTATACAAAAGAGAACAATTAAATAAAAATAAAAATTAAATAGTACTGTCATGAAAAAACAAATCGTAATCGTAGCCTTAACTTTTGGAGCCATCATATTAGGAACTAATAATATTAAAGCTCAAAACACTACCGCGACCACAACCGTAAACATTACCCTGAACGATGTCATTTCTATCGACGCCGGAAGTACGGCAATCGGTAATACAGTTGACTTCAACTATGCTACTGCAGCAGACTATAACTCTGACCAAACGGTTACTAAAGCCAACTCTTTAAAGGTTACTTCAACAAAGAACTTTAACGTTAAAGTAAAAGCAGGAGGCGCTAATTTCATGAATGGAGTTAACTTAATTCCTGTAAATGTCTTGACGATTAAAGCGGCTGCGGCTGCCGGAACAATGGGCGGAACAAAAAACGCTGTCGTTTTATCTGCTACTGATCAAAATTTAGTAACAAATGCACCACTTGGAAGCGCTTTGACACTGAATTTGGATTACACAATTCCTGCAGCAAAATCATCATCTGCTGATATCTTAGGTAAACCAGCGGGAACTTACACGCAAACAGTAACTTATACTGCAACTGCTTTATAAGTAAATTTTTTTCATATTAATATTTTGTGATTTGGTGTTCGAAGGCTTCCTACAGGAGGCCTT
>Ga0157373_10000249_pt1 | contig 44077 bp, 40 predicted proteins | sample C65metaG_FD_113460 | JGI IMG/M metagenome (GOLD analysis project Ga0157373, IMG submission 113460) | Corn rhizosphere microbial communities from Kellogg Biological Station, Michigan, USA - C6-5 metaG | ecosystem: Host-associated > Plants > Roots > Rhizosphere > Soil | place: USA: Michigan... | reverse complement strand
GTTTTGGAACTCCCAACCCATAACCTCAAGCGAATCGTAATATAATTTGCTGCTTGCAGTAACATAATTAACCTGGATGTCGCTTTGTTTGTGATTATCACCTTTAATGATACACGCAGCGATACCATCAGAAAATAGACTCGAACCTATGAAGTTACTTTTGCTGTAATCTGTTTTAATGAGCGTGAGTGAGCAAAGTTCGACGGCGACCAGCAAAACCACCGCGTCGGGGTTTGCTTTGGCTAAGGTGTTAGCTTTGGCCATGCCCGATGTGCCGCCGCCGCAACCCAGGCCAAATACAGGTACACGGTTAATATGCTTGTTAAGTCGCATCTCGTTGATGATCAACGCATCCAGGCTTGGTGTGGATAACCCGGTGGTAGATATAAAGATAAGGTCGGTAATATCAGTTTTATCGATGCCCGCTTTAGTAACAGCAGTTTCTATGGCTTGTATGGAATATTCCAGAGCTAACTCAATGTACGCGTTGTTACGATCTTCGAAACTATTGGATTGGGCGTACCAAGGTAAGGGTTTGGCAAAATTGCGCTGGATGATCTCGGTATTATCGAACGCGTGGATCAGCCGGTCGACCTGCGGAAAATCAGCAGCAAACATATCGCGAGCTTGCTGTTTAACCGTTTGCTGGCTGGCTTTATTGGGTAGATCGATCGTAGCTACTGCTGAAATAAAAGGCATACTAAGTTAATAAAGGGTGTTAACAAGATAACAATTAAAGGACTAAATGTTTAGAGGGAGGAGAACAGGGATATATAGAACAGGTTAATATATTAGAAGTTACGGTTATAAATGGGAGGGGTTGCCTTACCTGAATTATTTTTTATTGAGATTTTTATAATCGTCGTCGGTATCGATATCTACCGCGCCCATGGGGAAAGGAATGGTCACTGTATCGCTGGTATGGGTTGTTAACAGCTTCTTGGCACCTTCCTGACCAGCTAAATTGAGTAACTCCGGGAAATACTTCTGATCAAACAAAACGGGAACGCCCATCGTGTCGTTATATCCGCAAGCTACAATGCCTTTGCCGCTTTGCTGCCTGGTTTTTACCATCTGGCTTAATAAACCAGCATCAACATGTGGCTGATCGCAAAGCATAATGATTGCATCATCAACCTGCGCTGATTTTTGCAGATAATCAATACCGGCTCGGATGGATGATGCCATGCCTTCTTCCCAGTGGGTATTAATGATGACATCGATAGGTTTGGGAGTGATACCAGATAAAATATCATCAGCAAAAGCCCCTAAAACAACCACCACCGGGCGATAGGGTAGTTTAAGCGCAGTATTTATGCTATGTTGTAAAAGATTGGTGTTTTGATAAGGCAGCAATTGTTTGGGCTTGCCTAAACGGGATGATTGGCCTGCGGCAAGGATGATAATGGCTGTCATGTAAGCTTATGATTATATTTCCTCAAACTAGAGCGGGATGTCATTCTGAGCTTGTCGAAGGATAGCAGGCAGGCCCACGCACTGTGGTTCAACATGCTCACCATGACAGGCCGCCTATTCAGGTCAGGATACTTTTGTGCCATCGATATGGATAGAAACCGGTTTATATTTCAACGAATAACCTTCGCGACCGGAAAGTACGGCTTTTATCTCAGCAATAATGGATAGTGCGATCTCTTCCGAACCTTCTGAGCCGATATCCAAACCCACCGGGCCGTATACTTTTTCCAATTGTTTTTCAGTGATCTTCAGGCCGCCGTCTTCCAGTTCGCCTAGCATGCGTTCGAGTTTCTTTTTTGGGCCGAGTATGCCGATGTAAGGTATCGAAAGCGGAAGTAGTTCGCGCAGCAAAGCTATCTCGTAATTGTAATTATGTGTCATCAGCACCATTACGCTGCGCTCATCAAAGCTAAGCTGCGAAAGCGCCTGCTCTGGTTTGGCGCAGATGATCTGCTTTGCAGCGGGAAACCTGTCAGCCTTAGCGTAGTTAGTTCGTCCATCAACAATAGTAACATCCCAGCCTAAAATATTAGCCATTTGCGTTAACGGAAGCGCATCGTTACCTGCGCCCACAATGATAACCGAAATAGCCGGTTTAATATGCTCGATGAAACAGATATATTCCACACTCCCAAAATAAGTTTTGGTGGTTGATTGGCCGGTACGATGTACATCGAGCGCATCGTTTACCAAAGTATCTTTCAGATCAACATTGTCTAAGCTACCCGTTACGCGACCATCTTCAGTTAACAATAAACAGGTACCCGGTTGTTGTGCTTTTTTATCCTTCAAAGAAAACAAAGTAACCAAAACCCCATTCTGGCGTTTGCCGCTGATGGTTTGTAACAGGTTGATGGGATTGTTGGCATCTTTAGTGTGAACTGGCTCGATAAGGATATGGATAATGCCGTTACAACCCAGGCCAACGCCCAGTTTGGCGTCGTCATCGTCCGTAGTATCATAAGTTACCAGCATGGGTTGTTGCTGTGCCATTGCCAGGCGAGCCTTGCGTAAGGCATCACCTTCCAGGCAACCACCGCTGATAGCACCAGTTAAGTGCCCATCTTCGGTTACTAACATACGGGCGCCCGCTCGTCGATAAGCCGAACCTTCTACCAGCACTACCGTAGCCAAAGCGGTTTGCTTGCCTTGTTTTACCGCGACCGCATAAGCGCTGATGATATCCTTGATCTCTTTCATCAGATCAGTTTATCGGGCGTAATAGGCATTTCGCGCACACGTTTGCCAGTAGCGTTATATACCGCGTTGGCAACGGCAGGGGCAAACCCGATAATGGAGATCTCGCCAATGCCTTTAGTGCCCATCGGATTTAAAACCGGGTCGGGCTTATCAATAAAAATCGCTTCAACATCTGGTACATCGGCGTGCACAGGTACGTGGTAATCGGCAAAGTTGCCGTTAACATAACGACCATAACGGTCATCAAATAAAGCCTCTTCGGTCAATGCCATGCCGATCCCGCCAACTACGCCGCCTATCATCTGGCTGCCGGCAGTTTTATGGTTGATGATGGTGCCCGCATCTACTACAGCGACCGCTTTAACAACCTTTACCTGCCCGGTTACCGAATGCACATGCACCTTGCAGAAGTGGGCAGAGAACGAATACATGGAGTATTTAGAACCTTCATCACCACCCTGCGAACCTTGTGTGATTTCGAGGTAAGGCAGGTTTTGCTGTTTTAAAACATCGGTATATGAACCCGGTGAAAGATCGTTCTCGGTTTTTCCTGATAACTCCATCAATTTCTTTTTAAGGGCCAGGCTTGCATCGTGCACGGCCGAACCGACAGATGATACGGTGGATGAACCGCCTTGCTGACCAGCCTGTGGTAAGGATGAATTACCCAGCTCGAAAGTGATCTTATCAGCAGGGATCCCCAAAGCATCCGAAGCGATCAATACCATCGAGGTGGCTGTCCCCGGACCAATATCAGCAGTAGCACATTGAATATTGATGCTGCCATCAGCAGATATACGGATCTTGGCCGTAGCCCGGCCACGGTGCGCGCCGAATACGCCGCAACCAATACCATAACCCACCAGCCAATCGCCTTCTTTAACAGCGCCCGGTGTTTGCTTGCGGTTGCTCCACCCGATCTTTTCGGCACCGATGCTGTAACATTCCTTTAAATATTTGCTGGAGTAGGGCAGGTTACGCTCCGGATCAACATCGGTATAATTTTTTAAACGCAAGGCGATGGGATCCATATTAAGCGCGTATGATAACTCATCCAGGGCCGACTCGATAGCATAAGCGCCGGTAGCTTCACCCGGGCCACGCATAGGGGCCGGAGCACCAACGTTTAGCGGAATTATTTTGTAACGCGTAGTCACATTCGGACTGGCGTATAAAAAACGGGATACGTTATTTGAGCCCTCGGTAAACTCCTCAAACACAGACGACTGTGAGTACGACTCGTGTGTAATGCCCACCAATTGCCCATCGGGTGTAGCTCCTAAACCTATTTTTTGAACGGTTTTTGGGCGATAACCAACCATGGTGAACTGCTGTTCGCGGGTTAGCACCAACTTAACGGGACGGCCTACTTTTTTAGCCGCCATAACGGTGGCTATCTCGTGCGGCCAGGTGCGCAAGGCCGAACCGAAAGCGCCTCCTACAAAACGCGAGTTTACCTGTACCTGATCCTGGGTGAGCTTAAAGGTATTCATGATGCTTTGCTGGGTAGCCTTAGCACCCTGCGATTTGGTGTAAACAGTCACCTTATCGCCATCCCAAACCGCGGTGGTATTGTGCAACTCCATCGGGTTGTGCACCTCGGTAGGCAGCATATAACTTTGTTCTATCTTAACCGGGGCGGTTTTATACGCGTCAACAGCGCCACGTTGATAGTCCTTGCCGCGGCTGGGTGATATGCCGTTCGCCAGGTTATCTTCCAGGCTTGTTTTGTGCTCGTCTTTCTGATAAGTGGTTTTAACCAGCGATGCTGCGTACGTAGCCCGCTCAAAAGTATCGGCAACTACAATCGCCACCGGCTGTCCGTTAAAAAATATCCTATCGCCGCCAAAAACACGGTAATTGGATTTGCCGTTAGTGGTGATGGCATTGGCCTGGTATCCCGCCAATTGTGGTGCATTTAGGTGCGTGATTACAGTTAATACACCCGGAGCCTGTTCGGCTGCTTTGGTATCGATGGCGGTAATGGTACCGCTGGCTATAGTGCCCGATACCAACACGGCGTAAGTTAAGCTAGGTAGGTTAAATTCGGCAGAGTAGGTAGCGGCTCCGGTCACTTTCAACCGGCCGTCCACACGGTCCATGGGTTCGCCGATAACGCTTTTTTTCGATCGATTTTCCATATTATGCTACGCTTGCTGCTGTTTTTAATGCCTGTACGATGGTGTTATGTCCAAGTTTTACCTTAAACTCGTTGTATTTGTAAGTTTTTGCGCCTTGCATGGCTATCTGTGCTGCTTGGTTAAAACTTTCGGTACTGGCCTGCTTACCAATAAGCGAAGCCTCGGCAGTGTGTAAATGCCAAGGTTTATGTGCCACGCCGCCCATAGCCAGTTTGGCACTCTTGATGATGCCGCCCTCAATGTGCAAAACTGCCGCCACTGAAACCAATGCAAAGGCGTACGATGTACGGTCGCGTACTTTTAAATAAGCTACATTTTTAGTCGGTTTGGCATCGGGGATATCTACGCCTAATATCAATTCCCCTTTTTGCAGGGTGTTATCATGCTCGGGGTGATCGCCTGGCAAGCGATGGAAATCTGTAAACGGGATATGGCGTTCGCCTTTTGCGCCCAATACGGTAACGCTGGCATCCAAAGCTGCTAAAGCTACACACATATCGCTCGGATGTACAGCTATACAGCTTTCGCTTGCGCCAAAGATGGCATGCATACGGTTAATACCGCCAATGGCCGCGCAGCCCGTACCCGGTTCGCGTTTATTACAAGGCATGTTGATATCGAAAAAATAACCGCAGCGTGTACGTTGCAACATATTGCCGCCAACGGTGGCCATATTGCGTAATTGCTGGGTAGCGCCGGCGTTAAGCGCCAACGCCAATACCGGGTGATGCTGCAGGATCAGACTATTTTCGGCAACCTGGCTATTAAGCGCTAAAGCGCCGATGTGGATGCCTGTGGCTGTCTTTTTAATGTCTTTAAGCGGCAGGCGATTGATATCTACCAATCTATCCGGTTTTGCTACGCCCATCTTCATCAGATCGAGCAAATTGGTGCCACCGGCTATGAATTGCGTATTAGGGTCTTTAAGATAGGCCTTTACTGCTAATGCCTGCTCTACTGGGCGTACATATTCAAACTGGTTCATACCTTTTGCCCTCCTGTGCTTACTTCGTGTATGGCTTTTACAATGTTGGGATAAGCACCACAGCGGCAGATGTTCCCGCTCATATACTCGCGAATGTCACTCTCGGTATTGGCATGGCCTTCACGTATGCAAGCCACGCCCGACATGATCTGTCCCGGCGTACAATAACCGCACTGAAAACCATCGTGCTTGATAAATGCTTCCTGTAATGGGTGCAACTGATCGCCGTTGGCTAAACCTTCGATGGTAGTAACTTTATGCCCATCGTGCATTACGGCCAGGCTAAGGCACGAGTTTACCCGTTTACCGTCAACATGTACGGTGCAAGCGCCGCACTGGCCACGATCGCAACCTTTTTTGGTGCCGGTTAGGTGCAAGTGTTCGCGCAGCAGGTCGAGCAGGGTAACCCGCGGCTCTATAACTACCTGGTGACTTACACCATTCACTGTAATGCTTACAGGTATCTTTTCAAAAACCGCGGCTATCTTTTCGTCGAGTCCACTTTCGGCAGCTTTAACCAAGGTGGTAGGAGCCAGGGCAGCGGCGGTTAATAGTGATGTTTGTTTCAGGAAATCTCGTCGCGTCCCGTTAAGCAGATCATCGCTTTCGGCCGCGTTATCGGTTTTTTTTTGGACCATAATTTGGTATTATACTAGCAAACTAAATTATGAAATTATTTAGCAACAAATGGCGGTGTAACTACAATATTATACAAGCGTTTTGGCTATTTGTTTAGCGATTTTGACGTGGGCCTTGTTGAATTGGATTTGAAATGAGATTGTTTTTTGAATAGTTTCTTCATTGATTTTCTTAAATTACTTACCTTAGTATATGCCTCAAGTTTATTACCAAACGCCTGTCGGCGTTGCCCGGATTACCGAAACCGAAGGTTTTATCAGCAGCGTGAGCATTTTGGATATTGTTCCTGAAATGGAAGAGGTAAATTCGCCGCTGATCGGGCGCGCCATACAACAGCTCGACGAATACTTTGCCGGCACCCGCCGGGTGTTTGATCTGCCATTAAAACACGAGGCGTCAGCATTTCAGCAGCAGGTTTGGGATACCTTGCTCAAAATAGATTACGGCAGAACTATATCCTATCAGCAACAGTCAGAAATGATGAATAACCCTTTGGCGATACGCGCTATTGCATCTACCAATGGTAAAAACCCATGGTGGCTTGTTGTACCCTGCCATCGTGTCATCGGTGCCGATGGCAGCCTTACCGGTTATGGTGGCGGCTTGTGGCGCAAAAAGTGGTTGTTAGCTCATGAAGCAAGAGTTGTGGGTATTGGCCAAATGAGCTTAGACTTTTGACAGCTTGGTGAAATTTAACAACTTACTTATTTTTTGGTGCAGCTCATTCGGCTGAAAAGGCTTGCCTAACACATCATTCATCCCCGAAGCTAAGGCTTGCTGCTGTTCGTGATCAAATGTGGCCGCCGAAAGCGAAATGATCGGTATGTTGCGTTTAGGAGCGTCAAAATCAACACGGATAGCCTTGGCGGTTTGGTAGCCGTTCATTTCAGGCATGTGCGTATCAAGCAGTATCAGGTCGAAATCCTGCTCGGTAAGCGCGTCGAGCGCTTTACGGCCGTTATCTACCATTACTACATCCATGTTCCAGCTTTTTAGCATCTTGTTCATCATAAACTGGTTCACTACGTTGTCTTCGGCCAGCAATACTTTTACATTATCGAAAGGCTCCAGATCTTTGATATTTGTACCTCTCGCGGGTTGAGCCTTTGGCACATCAGCAATGGTAAACCAGTTGGTAAAGCTAAATACGCTGCCTTTTCCAATCTGGCTGCTTACCGTTAGGTTACCACCCTTTAATTCAATGAGTTTTGTAACGATGGTAAGCCCCAAACCAGTACCGCCATATTTGGCCGAAGTATCGTCATCAGCCTGTTCAAACGAATCGAATATCTTGTTCAGTTTACTGCCGGGTATACCAATGCCGGTATCTTCAACACTAAATTTAAGCTTCACCTTATCATCATGCTTTTTATCGGCGTTAACGGTAAGTTTTACGTGGCCCTTATCGGTAAATTTAATGGCGTTACCAACCAGGTTCATCAATATTTGGTTAAGGCGTAACGAATCAACCATAATACATTGTGGTACGCTCGTCGCGATATCCAACATCAGTTCGACGTTTTTTTCATTGGCTTTGTATTTAAGCAGGTCAATCGCGGCCCCAACGATCTGGCGTATATCACATGAGGTTCGTACGATACTAAACTTGCCGGCCTCTATTTTCGATATATCCAACACATCATTAATTACACCTAATAATGATTGTGATGAAACAGCAAGCAGATCGATCATGCCATGCTGCTGATCATCAAGTTCAGTATTTTTAAGCAACCCGGTTAAACCGATGATGCCATTTACAGGTGTACGCAATTCATGGCTCATATTAGCCAAAAAGGTTTCTTTAACTTTGCGTCCATATTCGGCCAATTCCTTGGATTTGATCAACTGTTCGAGGTAGCTTTTTTGTGGCGATACATCGCTGATATTGATAAAGATCACCTTGTTTCGGTATGATGCACGGCACTCAACCCAGATAATACGTTTATCAAAGGTTTCGAACTTAAATTCAAATACGGCAAAACCCAGGTTATCCTTAATAATCTCTTCGAGCTTTTTACGAAAGGCATGCTGATCGCTCTCGGCCGCCAAATCAATAATGCTTTTACCCATCAACTCTGCCGGCCTGTATTGCATCAGTTTTTCTACAGCCGGGTTAATGGTTTTAATGCGCAGGGTATACGCGTCTACAGAACAGATAATATCGGCAGAGTTACTGATCATCAGCGCATAGTTTTCTAACTCTTCATTCTTTTTCTTGATCTCGAGTTGATTACGCGACATCTCAATAAACGAATTTACTTTTGCCGAGGTGATATACGGGTCAAGCGGTTTATACAGGTAATCGATGCCTCCGGCCCCAAAGCCCTGCACGGCGTATTTGGGTTCTTTGGAGATAGCAGTAACAAATATGATGAGGATATCCCTGGTACGCGGGTTTGATTTGAGCATACTGGCAAACTCAAAGCCATCCATCTCAGGCATCTGCACATCAACCAGGGCTATCGATATTTCGTTATCCCATGCCATCTTCAAAGCATCGTTAGGCGATGTTGTGGATAGCAGATTAACTCCCTTTTGCGCGATAAGAGCTTCAAGGGCTATGATATTTTCCTGTCTATCGTCTACTACCAGTATGTTGACTGCCGTCATTTTTTGTTTATTGTGTAAGGTAAGCTGTTCAGGTTTGACTATCGCTTCTCAATAGGTTTAATATCTGGTCAGCTTTTAAAATATATTCAGCAGCATTCGCATCAATAGCAGCCTGTGGCATTGTGCTTATTTCTGCATCTTCGGCACTTTGCACAATGGTTAAAGCACCTTTGTTGTGCAGCTTCAGCAAACCATCGGCCCCATCCTGATTTGCTCCCGAAAACAATATCGCGGCACATTTTGCACCATAAGTACGTGCGGCACTATCAAAAGTTACATCGATAGATGGTTTTGAATACCATACCGGATCGGATACATCTAACGCAAAGGTCTTATTTTTCTCAATTAAAGTATGATAATTTGCCGGTGCGATATAGATTCGCCCGGAAATAATCTTATCCTTATCCATAATTCCGCAAACTGATATACGACAATTGGCGGCGAACAGATTTTCGATGTCGCTGAAATTATTTTTTCCGCGGTGGATGATAACCACAATGGTTTGCTTAAAGCTTTCAGACAGCGCCCTTACGATGTTAAAAATGGGCGTAAATGAACCCGCCGAGCCACCCAAAAAGATAACTTCGGCTTTACGCAAACGCTGTAATATAACATCCTCCTCTTTATCCAACCTTTTGGTAAATGTTCTCTCGCGAGTTGATAACCTTTAACCGTTTTTTGTAATAGTCAGACCGTATGGTTTCCTTCGATCCCAAACATAAAAAGCCCAGGTTGCACAAGCTGTTGTAAAACACTTCTAATATACGCTCCTGCAGCTCGCTTTCAAAGTAAATAAACACATTACGACAACATATCATCTGAAACTCGTTAAACGCACCATCCGAAATAAGGTTGTGTACAGAGAATAAAGTATTTTTTTTTAATTCGGCATGCACCGTCGCAGCATCGTACATAATAGTAAAATGATCAGTTAATGTGCCCGGCAAACCAACCTGGTTATAGTTTTCGGCGTAGCTTTTAATATTGCGCAGGCTATAAATGCCTTTTTTTGCATTTTGCAGCACCTCGGTATTAATATCGGTGGCGTAAATAAACGATTTGTCTTTTAAGCCTATTTCCTGTAGCAATATTGCCAGCGAGTAGGGTTCTTCGCCTGATGAGCATCCGGCACTCCATATTTTAATATGCTGAAAAGTAGAAAGATAAGGCATTACCTCTGTTTTAAGCGCCCGGTAAAACGACGGATCGCGGAACATTTCGGTAACATTTACTGTAATCTCTTCCAAAAACTCCTGGAAAAAATTGGCGTTATTGGTTAACGCATGTTTCAGCTCCCAAAGGTTCCACTTCTTTAACTGCATTATCCGGCTGATCCTCCGTTTAAATGATGCTTTTGAATAATGCATAAAATCAAACCCGTAAAGATTTTTTATCAGGTTTATCAGTTCGCTTAATTGGGCCGACTCTAATTCGTCAGTTGTACGCATTTTATTGTTCAAGCCAAACCTGCATTAGTGCAAGCAGCCTGTCGATATCAACAGGCTTGGTTATATAATCGTTTGCACCGACATCGATACATTTCTCCCGGTCTTCTTTCATTGCTTTTGCAGTAAGCGCAATAACAGGTAATTTGCTGTATTTAGTTTGCTTGCGTATCTGGCGTATAGCTTCGTACCCATCCATTACCGGCATCATAATATCCATTAATACCAGGTTGATATTTCCTATTTCTTCCAGTTTGTTTAACGCTTCCTGCCCGTCGTTAGCTATTTCAACCTTCATATCGTAGGTTTCCAGCGCGCTGCTTAACGCAAATATATTACGCATATCGTCGTCAACCACCAGTATTTTTTTATCCTTTAGTATTTGTCTGTCGCCCGAGTATGATTTAACCTTAGTTATGGTTTTACCCTGGTATGGACGCGGTGTCACGCTGTTAATTTTATTTAAAAACAGGTTTACCTCATCTATTAACCGTTCGCTCGATTTGTTGTTTTTAACAACCATTGCGTTGGCATATTGCATTAAGCGGTTAACTGATGTTTTATCCAGCTCCATAGCTGTATTGACAATCACCGGCAACTCGGCAAAACGATCGATCTCCTTAATTTTATCCAACAGATCCAGCCCCGAAATATCGGGTAGATTAAGGTCGAGTATTACGCATTGGTAATCATTTTCAAGAATCATATTAAAGGCGCTTTTACCATCAAAAGCCTGATCAACGGTGATGTCCTGTTTCTCCATCAGTTCTTTCAAAGCGTGGCTTTGCATTTGATGATCTTCGATGAGCAGTATCTGTTTGAAGGCATTGCCCGTTTTGGTTGCCATATCCTTAAACAATTTATCCAGTACGTCGGTATTGATCGGTTTTTTGAGGAAGCTTATCGCGCCGGATTTACGCACCTTGTTGGCCGCAGCATCGCCTGCCGACATTAAATGTACAGGTATGGCGTTGGTTTCATTGTCGGCTTTCATTTCCTTCAATATTTCCCAACCGTCCTTATTTGGCAGCATAATATCCAGTATCACAGCATCGGGCAGATTTTGCTTAATGGTAACAACCGCCTGTTCGCCATCATGCACCAGTATCGACCTGTAACCATGCTCGCGGGCGTAATCCTGTAATATATTAGCGAAGTTTTTATCGTCCTCTACAATCACCACCAGGGGTTCGGCACGTCCTTTGCGAATGGCCTCAACCTTTAATGGCGCTTGTAAGTTAAAGGGTATGGTTTCATCGGCTCGCGCTATCAGGTTCTCAACTACAGGCACGTCGTCTGTTTCAGTTTTAAATACAGTACCTTCAACCGGCAATATTAAAGTAAACTCACTACCCTCGCCCGGCATACTTTTCAATGTGATTGCCCCGCCTAACAGGTGGGCCAGTTCGCGACTGATGGATAACCCCAAGCCTGTACCGCCGTATTTGCGGCTGGTTGACCCATCAGCCTGCTGGAAAGCTTCGAATATCAATTTCTGCTTATCAAACGGAATACCGATGCCGGTATCTTTAATGGTAATATGTACATTTTTATGTAAAGTATCAACGCTGGCGTTAATACTCACCGAGCCATTTTCGGGTGTAAACTTAAATGCGTTAGATAACAGGTTTTTGATCACCTGCTGCGCGCGGGTATTATCGGTAAGGATAAATTCGGGCACTTCGGCATCCTTATGGGTGGTGAAGCTGATTTTCTTACTGCTGGCAACTTCGGCAAAAAGCATCTCGAGGTCTTTCAGAATATCACTCACTTTTACTTTCTCGTTCACCATATCCAGTTTGCCCGATTCGATCTTCGATAAGTCGAGAATATCATTGATCAACGTCAGCAAGTCGTTACCGGCATTAAATATTACATTGGCGTATTTAATCTGATCTTCGCTCAGGTTAGCCGATTTATTATCTTTGAGTATCCGGGCCAGCACCAAAATACTATTCAGCGGTGTGCGCAATTCATGACTCATATTGGCTAAAAACTCCGATTTGTATTTGCCGGTAGTTTCCAACTGGTGTATTTGCTGGGCTATTGACAGGCGGGCTTCCTCAATCGCCCGGTTTTTTTCTTCCAGCAAGTTGGCTTTTTCCTCAAGTTCGGCGTTGGATGTGCGCAATTCTTCCTGTTGTACACGCAACTCTTCTTCTGATGACTGCAGCATCTCGGTCTTTTTAATCAGCTCTTCGTTGGTAGTGCGCAATTCTTCCTGTTGCGCCTCCAACTCTTCAGCCTGCTGCTGCACTTCTTCAAACAGATCCTGCATTGCGGTACGTGCCTGGGTTGTATTGATAGCGATGCCGATAATATCCGAGGCCAGTTTCAGGTAATCTTCTTTGTTTGATGACAGATCATCAGCAAAACCTAATTCGATAACACCTTTCAGCTTTTTATCGAAGAAGAACGGCACAACTATCGCACTAAATATCTCTTGTTTGATAAGCGATGACTCCAGGGTCAGTTTGTCGTTCAGCTTGCCTTTTATTACCTGCGGTCGGCCATTTTCGGCTGCCTGACCAAGCCAACTCTCGCCCACCTTTATCTGCTTTTTAATAGCTTCGGTATTGTGAAATGCATAAGCTGCGATAAAATCGAGCCTGCTTTCTTCAGTATTAAATAGGTAAAAAGTTCCCGCTTGTGCATGGGTATATTCGCAGGTTTCGTTAATAATGCTCTGTGCGAGTTCATGCTCGCTTTGCTGACCTTGTACTACCTCATTTAACCTGCCGGTGCCGATAAGTAACCAATTTTTAGCTTCATTTTCCTGGTTTGATATTCCAAGCGCGTCATTAGCGCGGCGTACTTCGGCTTCAATAAGCTTTTGCCGGTCGAAACTTCGCTGTATGTAAAAAAACATGACTATTTTGATCAGCAAAAAAAGCAACGAACCGACTATAATAAAAAATATAGCCCGGGCGGCGGCATCATGAGAGTTGTCTTTACGTATACCTAACAGATGGTTCTCTTCATTAATAATATTATTGGTAATCGTTCTGATTGAATCCATATTGGATTTACCACGCAAAAACATATCGTTTTGCACCATAAAATCCAGCCCGCGTATAGGGCGTATCTCGATATTGGTTTTCAGGATATTTAACTGGGTGGCAACCAGTTTTCTAAGCGAATCAACGCGGCTGGCCTCTATGGGATTATCAGCTATCAGGGTTTTGAGCGAATCAAGGCTCATTTTAATGGCCGGGAGCGCGGCCTTGTAGGGTTCGAGGTAGATTGACCTATTTGTGGCGCCAAATCCGCGCATACCTGTTTCGGCATCCGTGATGCGCTGTAACAGATCGGTAGAATTATGGATAACAACCTGGGTATGATTTACCCATTTATTATCGTCCTGAAGTTTTTTTATGCTGTTATAGGATAAAAAAGTTACAGCTAAAACCACTAAAAACGACACTAAAAAGCCGGTGAACACCTGCTGCCTGAAAGAAAATTTTAACATGTGGTAGAGTTTGCTATTATTTTATTGCCGGTTGAATGATGACCACAATATAAATACGAAAATGCGAAATAAAAAGATGTTTTTTATTTCGCACCGCAATGGTAAGAAAATAATTAAACCAGGAGGATAAGTAATTTAATTATGAATGATGCTTTATAGCTTTAGGCTTACGTGCAAAGGTACCGCCTACAGCCAATATCCCACCGGCAAACAACACATACCAGCCCCATTTAAAATGAATAGCTTTGGAAAGTAGCTGCGCCAGAAAATTAAACGGCAGGGCGTTAAGCGTATTTTTTACCTGAAATAACACACCCGCAAATAGTAGGGTTATCAACGCAAGGCTTACATAGGCGGCTAATTTTATCAACGCTCTTCTATCCAGGGCGATGGCTAAAATGCCGATAACTGCCATCAGCAACACCACGATACCATAAGGCTTGCTTAAACCGAAGATGTCATAATGTGTCCAATTAACCAATACTTTAAAAACCAGTAAGCGGCAATAACAACCGGCGATGATCAGTACAAAGCCGATAAACGAGATAAGGGAGCTGATACGCATGGCTTAAATATACAACTATTGTTTAATTTCCATCTTATCGGCAAAGTGCGCGCAATAATCTCTCAGATCCTCCACAATATTCTTCTCGCCGGTTGCACGTAAAAAGCTGTCGCCCATGGTTTGCAGGCTCTCGTAAAAAAAGCGTTTCATTTCGTCAACGGGCATTTCTTTGGTCCACAAGTCGATACGAAGCGTGTTTTTAAAGTTATGATCCCACAGCGCAAGCATGAAGGAGTTTACGGGTAATGCTTCTTTATTTTTCGAATCGGTTGATTCCCAGGTTATTTTTTCAGGGACATTGTTATCATCCAGTTCAATAGTCAGTTTAATTTCAGCCTTTTTCATTAAATTATAATAGTATATTACTTTACCAATAAAAATATAACTGCAGTTAAAACGATGAAGCTTGTTTCAACCAGCCAAAGTTTTTTCATTTCGGGGAAGAAGTTGCGCAGCATAACATCCAAAAACGCGGTCACCAATCCAAAAAAGAAAAAAATAACACTTAGGGTTACACGCAAATGCTGTTGCGGCATCGAGTAAGCGATGTTCAACACATGCGCGCCTTTGATAAATATTAACGCCGCCATTACAAAAAAGAACGCGGTAGCAAAGTTAAGCGGTGTAATTCTGAGCTTCATTAATTGTGTTTATCTCCTTCTTCTGTTTTCTTTTTGTGCCGCGGCTTTTTTACCGGGTCTGTTATTACGTGCCGCCGGTTTGCTGGTTTTACCATGTGCGGCGTCGAACTTTTTGCGTTGGTTAGCGGTTTTCTTCTCGTGAAAAGCGCCTTTAAACTCTGGGTTTTCCCTGCGTTTCTGAGTGTCGATCTCCATCGCCTGATCTTGCCGCTCCTGGTAAGGTGTTTCTTCCACAAAAACTTCGGGTGGCAAAGGTATCACAGTAATTTGTTGGCGGATCAGCTTTTCTATCTTTTTTATGTAATATTCTTCGGCCGGGGTGCAAAAAGTAATAGCCTCGCCATACTGAAACGCCCTGCCCGTACGACCGATGCGGTGAACATAGTCTTCATAAATGATAGGCACGTCGAAGTTGATCACGTGGCTCAAATCGCTTACATCAATACCTCGCGCGGCAACATCGGTAGCTACCAATATCTTCACCTCGTCGTTTTTAAAGGCGTTGATAGAGTTGATACGTGTGTTTTGCCCCTTGTTGGCATGCAGTACCTTTACTTCTTTTTCACCAAACTTCCGCGATAAAAATTTAAACACATCCTCGGCAGCGTAACGGGTTTTGCAGAATATGATCAGCTTTTTAATATCTTCGGGCTTATCCAGCAAATGCTTCAACAGGTTAATCTTGGTTTTGATATTCGGCACCTGGTATAGGCTTTGCTGTACGGTTTGTGCCGGGGTAGCCTGCGGAGTTACTTCAATAGTGGTTGGAAACTCCAGAAAGTTCGCTGAAAGTTGGTTTACCTTGTCCGACATGGTAGCCGAGAACAACAGATTTTGTCTTTTACGCGGCACTACTTCTAAAATGCGGTTTATCTGCGGCATAAAGCCCATATCCATCATCTTATCGGCCTCATCCAGCACCAAAACTTGTAGTTGTTTGGTAACAATGTGCCCTGCCAAATAAACATCCATAAATCGACCAGGGGTAGCTACAATGATATCCACACCTTTATCTATCAGCTCCTTTTGAGTTTTTGGTCCCAAGCCGCCATAAAGGCAAACAATGCGCAGATCGGTATATTTGGAAAACTCGCGGGCGTTCTCTTCAATCTGCAAGGCGAGCTCGCGCGTTGGCGCTATGATCAATCCCCGAACATCATTACCCTGCGCATATTTCAGCTTCATAATGATGGGCAGCATATAAGCGGCTGTTTTGCCGGTACCCGTTTGCGCGATACCCATCACATCCTGTCCATTCAATATCGGCGGAATAGCTTTTTGCTGTATCGGTGTAGCCTCTGTATAACCGGCATCGGCTATGGCGTTCAAAATTTGCCGGTTAAAGCCCAGATCATCAAAGTTTACAGACATGGCGGCAAAGGTACGGTTTTAAGGCGAAAGGCTAAAAGGTTAAAGCTGAAAGCTCATTAGTCTCCGGAATGAAGATTAGCTGAAACTAAGTAATATTTGTTATTCTGCAGTTCAAAACCCCTTGTTCCATTTTTCTTAAACCATTTTATAACAAAAGGAATAGGGCTTTGATTTTTTTGTTTAATCTCGACCATTTTATCACCTTCCAAAACAAGTTCTTCCTGTTGAAACCCTGGACTACCACCCACTAAGTCACCGCCTATTCGTTCAGTTCTTGTTTTTATGATTAGGTACAATGTATCAGCTTTCAATTTATAATTACCCTTGGCCGCCATAATTCTACCCCTATCATCGTATTGGTTAAAAGTATACTTAAAAGTCCCATCGCTAAAAAACCGGTAATTGCTATGCATGGCGTTTCCTGCCATTGCTGAGCCTACCTGCCAAATCCCGACCAATTTATTCCTTTTGGATTTTTGAGCTGTAGCATGTAGCGCATTCGATAATAAAACGATCAGCACTACATATTTAAATTTAATCATGCATTATGATTTATAGTTTGAAACTAATTTAGGTATTTTGTAAAGAGAAACGATCTTGTCTAAATACTAACTACTCGATACTAAATACTAAACATGCCATCTATCCTCATCCGTCAGGCCACCATCGTTAACGAAGGCAAACAATACGTAACCGATGTATTTATCAAAAACGGTTTGATCGAACGTATCGATAACTATATAGATCAGCCTGCTGATCAAATCATCAACGCCGAAGGTTTACATCTGCTGCCGGGGATGATTGACGATCAGGTGCATTTTCGCGAACCAGGATTAACACATAAAGCTAATATCTATAGCGAATCGCGCGCGGCAGTTGCGGGCGGTATCACCAGTTTTATGGAGATGCCCAACACGGTGCCTAATACATTAACGCAGCAGTTATTGCAGGATAAATACGATATCGCCGCCAAAACATCGCTGGCTAACTACTCATTTTTTATGGGGGCCAGTAATGATAACCTGGATGAGGTTTTGCGTACCGACGCCGCCAATGTTTGCGGTATAAAAGTGTTTATGGGCTCATCAACCGGGAATATGCTGGTTGATAACCGCGAAACGCTCGAAAAGCTTTTCGCCGAATGCCCGATGCTGATCGCTACCCATTGTGAGGATGAACAGACCATTAAAGATAACCTCGCCCATTTTAAACAATTACTTGGTGATAACATCCCGGTAAAATTACATCCTAAGATACGTAGCGCTGAGGCTTGTTATCTATCCTCGAGCATGGCTGTAGAGCTGGCTAAAAAGCATAATACCCGTTTGCATATCCTGCATATTTCTACCGAACGCGAAACGCATTTATTTGACAATGCCATTCCGCTAAAGGATAAACGTATAACCGCCGAAGCCTGTGTGCACCACCTGTGGTTTAGTGATGCTGATTATGAAACAAAAGGCAACCTCATTAAATGGAACCCGGCCGTTAAAACTGCTGCCGATCGTGAAGGTGTATTGAAAGCGGTTTTAGACAATCATATTGATATCATCGCTACCGACCATGCTCCGCATACTATCGAGGAAAAGGCTAAACCATATCTGGAAGCGCCATCAGGCGGGCCATTGGTACAGCACGCCTTGCCTGCATTACTTGAAATGTATCATCAGGATAAACTAACGCTGGAACAGATAGCTGATAAAACTGCGCATTCGCCGGCTATTTGCTTCAGGATGGAAAAACGCGGCTTTATCCGTGAAGGCTACTGGGCAGATATCGTTCTGGTTAATCTTAGCTCGTTATGGACGGTCAACAAACAAAACATCCTTTACAAATGCGGATGGAGCCCGTTTGAAGGGCAAACCTTTCGTTCGGCGGTCACCCATACCATTGTATCGGGTAATTTGGCTTACGCTGATGGTAAACTGATAAATACTACACCCGGTCAAAGATTAAGCTTTAAGGCATAATATTCAACACGCATTTGCCAAAACCTCGCGTATCTGATCCTCAATCTCCAGATCGATCTTTGATTTAAGCGGACTGCCACACTTTGAGCATTTAACGTTAGTGGTCATGGCCGTCTCCATCGTAAGATAGGTAATAGCGGTTGATTTATACTTATATATCGAATTTGTACATTGCGGATTAAAGCAGTAACAAGCTATCGTTTCGTCGGTATTCATATCCCTTGCTGTTTATAGTCAACACGCTGCAACAACTATACCACTAAAGCTGTATAGCGGAGGGCCTATCAAAAAATTACATTATTGTATGCTAGATCTGATGCCCGGGCAACTTTTTTAAAATGTATATTTGCCGACCGATGAACTTGTTCGATCAAACCATACATCTGCTAAAAAAAGAAATACTGCTGGAGTGGAGATCAAAATACGCCTTTAATGGTGTGTTGTTATACGTGGTGTCTACGGTATTTGTTTGCTATATGGCTTTTAATTTAAACCAGGGCTTTGCCAATAGCCAGGGTTACCCATTGGTTTGGAATATTTTATTCTGGATCATCATCCTGTTTGCATCGGTAAACGCTATCGCCAAAAGCTTTTTACAGGAGAGTAAGGGAAGATTGTTGTATTATTACTCCATTGCCGGGCCACATGCCATTATTTTATCTAAAATAATTTATAACATCTTATTGATGAGCCTGCTTAGCATACTGGCTTTAATAATATACAGTGTGTTCTTTAAAAACCCTACAGTTGATGACCTATACTATTTTTTAACCGTTTTGCTGGGCAGCATCAGTTTTTCGACGGTGTTTACTATGATCTCGGCCATCGCTTCAAAAGCCGGTAACAACGGTACCCTGATGGCTATATTAAGTTTCCCGGTTATTATCCCGGTAATATTGCTGCTTATCCGTATGAGTAAGAGGGCAATGGACGGTCTCGACCGCGGCCTCAGCACACAGGATATTGTTACCCTGCTGGCAATAAATGTTATCGTCATCGCAACATCCCTTATCCTGTTTCCGTTTTTATGGCGCGACTGATCGCCTATTTAAATTGTTACATCCGTTTTGCGTTTTTACAACTATTTTCAGCCATGCGTTTTTTGCTGCGTATCCTGCTAATTTTATTGCTGCCTGTTATGGCCCTTGCGCAGGATGGTACCATTACCGGTAAGGTAACCAGCGCCGATTTGCAGATGCCGCTTGCCAAAGCCAGCGTGTTTTTAAGTAATGCCACTTACGGTACCTCGACCGAAACCGACGGCAGCTTTGCCCTTCGCGGCCTTAAACCCGGCCAGTACGAGCTGGTGGTAAGTTATGTAGGCTATGATAGTTATCATAAAACGCTGATGGTAGGAGCGTCGCCTATTAATCTCAATATCGAGATGCATCTTAAAAGCATCGGCCTGACCGAGATATCGGTTTCGGCGCATAAGTTTTCGAAAGAGAATTACGCCATGTTTCTCAAATACTTCCTGGGTACCTCGGCCAACGCACGCCAATGCAAAATATTAAATCCTAAAGTTATTGATCTTAATTATCGAAAGAACGACAAAATATTGGAAGGTCACAGCGACGATTTTATCATCATTGAAAACCGCGCGTTAGGTTACCGCCTTAAATACCTGCTTGAAGAATTTAAGTTTGATGGAGTAGAGAATATCGTTTCGATAGGAGGGCAGCCTTTGTACGAAGATCTGCCGGGCAGCAAATCGCAGTTAGCCAAATGGAAGGCTAAGCGCGAGGACACGTACTATGGCTCGAGCATGCATTTTTATCGCTCGCTCATAAAAAACGATTTGGAAAGTCAGGGGTTTGTGATGTACAGATTAATTCGCCGACCCAACCCCGAGCGGCCGCCGCAGGCGGTTATTGTGAATCGTTTAGACCATTTCGAAGCTATTGGCAATGCCGATTCGTTACGGCACTGGCAACAACTGTACAACATGAAACGATATGATGAATATGTAATAGAAAAACCGATCCCTTATTATGATGTGTTACGCAGCACAGACAGCACCGGTGTGTTTGCCATTACATTTACCAATAACCTTTATGTAGTTTACAAACGCAAGCATGATACGGTGATCGATACGCAGTTGTTTCGCCCGTTGGATATGGACGATTCGATGGTGAGCATAGTAACACTACATAAAGGATATGCTTTTTTTGATAGTAACGGGATTGTGTTAAGCGGTCGGGATGTTTTGAATGAAGGTGCGTGGGCACGCGATAAAATGCCCGAGTTGCTGCCTGTAAATTACGAACCTTCTCATTAGTCTTGAGCCTTGAATCAAAAAAAAATGTTAAAAGACTCCAGACTAAAGACTCCAGACTTAGGATTGAAAATATTACCTTTGCGGGATTGTTTATTATCCCGATATGAAGTTTATTTATCAAACATGGTGGAAAATTTTGGCTGTTGTACTGGTGTTTTACACCCTGATAGCCGGTTTGCTATTCCATGTGCCTACGCTGCCTATCCTGCACGAAACCATCCGGAACCTGTACTTTCATGTACCGATGTGGATGGCCATGTTCACGGTGTTTTCGATATCGGTTATTTATAGCATTATGTACCTGAACACAGGTAAGGAAGAATATGACCTGGCTTCGGTGGAGTGCGTAAACACCGGTATGATGTTTTTTGTGCTGGGCCTGGTAACCGGGATGATATGGGCTAAATATACCTGGGGCGAGTTTTGGAGCAATGATCCGAAACAAAACAGCGCGGCTATTGCCTTTTTGCTGTATTGCGCTTACGTGGTACTGCGTAACTCGATAGACGAGGAGCAAAAACGCGGCAAGATATCATCGATATACAACATCTTCGCTTTTCCCATCATGGTGGTGCTCATTATGGTATTACCGCGGATGACAGACTCTTTGCACCCGGGCAATGGTGGTAACCCGGCCTTTGGTAAAATGGACCTGGATAACCGTATGCGAGTTGTGCTTTATCCGGCATTTATCGGCTGGAGTTTGATAGGCGTTTGGATAGCCACCATCCGCTACCGGATCCGTTTAATTGAATACAAAAAGAACACGATAATTTAATGAAAAAGTTACCTTTTCTGATCCTATTCCTGCTTACTTTTACTACTGTATTTGCCCAGCAAAATACCAATATTGAAATGGCCGATGCGCTACGCAGTTCGGGCAAAATATATGTGGTAATTGCTACTATTGCTATCGTGTTTATAGGCCTTGCCATCTACTTGTTCGCTATTGATCGTCGTTTAAAAAAGCTCGAAAAGTAGGGTTTTGTTATGAAAGTCATAATTTGATCGTCATTTTCAGGTCTATTTTTACGAATGTTGAAAAAAATACATTTTTCGAATTTGGTTCAAAAAATACCCCTATCTTAACTAAACATTGATTTTGTTCTGCTGTTAATGTTTTGTGGTTTTCGCGAGTAAGTTTTCACTTGCACAATTGATAAATTTTGCTGCACATTTGTCAACTTTTTTAAAGAAACCAATTAGTTAAACAACCTCTGAATTTATGTCGAACAGTATTATTATTGCTGACCAGGACACGCATTTTTTTAGTGACGTATGCCAAAATTTTGATCACGCCGCACAATTTACCAAACACGATGCAGGCTTACTCGACCAAATAAAATCATGTAACAGTGTATACCGCTTCCGTTTTCCGATCCGCCGGGGTAACGGTTTTGAGGTGATTGACGCGTGGCGCGTTGAGCACTCGCAGCACCAGTCGCCAACCAAGGGCGGTATCCGCTACAGCGAAATGGTGAATGAGGATGAGGTAATGGCACTTGCCGCGCTCATGACTTATAAATGTGCCATTGTAAACGTGCCTTTTGGAGGCGCCAAGGGCGGTATCAAACTTAATCCTAAAAATTACACCGTAACCGAGCTTGAAAATATTACCCGCCGTTACACGGTTGAGCTCATTAAAAAGAATTTTATAGGCCCAAGCATTGACGTGCCTGCACCCGATTATGGTTCGGGCGAGCGCGAAATGAGCTGGATTGCCGATACTTACGCCACCATGAACCCTGGCCAATTAGATTCAATGGGCTGTGTTACCGGTAAACCTATAGCGTTGCATGGTATTGCCGGCCGCCGCGAAGCTACCGGCCGCGGTGTTGCCATTGCCGTGCGCGAATGTGTGAGCATAGGCGAGGATATGCAGAAAATAGGTTTAACACCGGGCATATCGGGCAAAAAAGTGATTGTACAGGGCTTGGGTAATGTAGGTTACCATTCGGCTAAATTTTTGTCGGAATTTGGCGCGTTGATCGTTGGTTTATGCGAGTACGAAGGTTCTATCTACAACCCCGACGGTTTAGATGTGGAGGCTGTGTTCCTGCACCGCAAATCAACCGGGTCAATATTAGGTTATCCGGGCGCAAAGAAAGAGTTTAAGAGCCCGATGGAAGGCATGGAGCAACCTTGCGATATTTTAGTGCCTGCCGCTTTAGAGAACCAGATCACGATAAACAACATCGGCCGTATACAGGCTAAGATCATCGCCGAAGGCGCTAACGGCCCAACCTCGCCCGAAGCCGAAGAGATATTTTACAAAAATGGCGGTATCATTATCCCCGACATGTATGCCAACGCGGGCGGTGTAACTGTATCGTATTTCGAGTGGTTAAAAAACCTGTCGCACGTGGCATTTGGCCGCATGAACCGCCGGTTTGAAGAAAACTCCAACCTTAACCTGGTTAACATGGTTGAAGGTATTACCGGCGTTGCTTTATCGCCGATACAGCGCGCCAGCATCATCAAAGGAGCATCTGAGCTGGAACTGGTAAACTCGGGCTTAGAGGATACCATGATCCGCTCGTACCACGAGATCCGCGAAACTTTATTGGCCAATCCTAAAATCGGGACACAGCGCACCTCGGCCTTTGTAGGCGCCATCAATAAAATAGCTATATCGTACCAAAACCTGGGCGTATGGCCATAAGCCATATAACCCTCTGAAAAGGTAACTTAAAAAACAACGCTGTTACGTAAGCGCAGTAAATGGTCTGTGAGGAATCATTTAGCTTATGTAATGGCGTTTACCATTTACGTTGTGAGGTAACCTGAAAAACTATAGCTTTACATGCATAAACTATCACAACTTTTTGCATGAAATTTTCAATCCTGATCTTTCTGTTGATACTTTACGGTATCGGTGTATTTGCACAATCGCCTGAAAAATTTGAATCGGCTCTGATGGAAATGAAAGGCGGAGCTGAGGTTGTTTACAGCAGCGAAAAGCATTCGTTTACTTTAGATATTATTTCGGATAAGATAGAGCCGTTAAATAAGCCGGGCTATGTGCTTGTCGATAATAAAACATTGCAATTTGTGCTTATACCCAATGCTGCTTTAAATAATAGTCCGGATACGGTACTCCAAAAATCACAATTGCAGGCATATACAAAATATGAGCTTGATTATATAAAAAACGAGTTAAAGCTCAATTATCAGAATTTGCATTACGAGTGGCTCTTTATTAATAATAAAGTGTTTTTATTATGGTATTATGATATGCCACCAGCGAAAACGAACGCAGCACCGAAAAATGGTAATACAATCACCGTTGCTGAAAAGCAAATTAACCTGAGCAGCATGTGTTTTGGCGAAGTTTTAAATTTAAATACGCCCTTTTTACATAGCGATAGTTTTGATGATGATAAAGCTTTATTAGTTAAAGTAGCACAAACATTAAAACAAAATGATTTTAAAATTGACTTTAACGAATTGTATAAAAAACTTCACCAATAACATGTAGGTAGTTTCCGACTTCAGGCTTTCGCTTTTTAGTCCTTCTCTTAAGAATAATTCTAAATAAGATATATCGCTTGTAATAAACATTATTAGCTGTGCGTTTTGTATTTTTGCATCTCGTTGATTGAAGGAGTAATACAAGCATGAAAAAAGGTTCTATTTTAGGCATCGTTGTTATCGCTGTCGCTATAGCGGTAATTATCAGTACATATTCAAAAACAAGCACTTACGGTTCGTTTAAAGAGGCCATGACCAGCACTGTACCTTTACAGATCGTTGGCCATTTGGATAAAACCAAGGAGTTGTATTACGATGCTACAAAGGATGCCAATTATTTTTCGTTTTACATGACGGATAATAAAGGGCAGGAGTGTAAAGTGGTGTTTACCGGTACCAAACCGCAGGATTTTGAGCGTTCGGAGCAGGTGGTTTTAACCGGGCAGATGGACGGTAAAGAGTTCCACGCGTCGAAAATACTGATGAAATGCCCTTCAAAATATACCCAGGATAAGGTAGAAGTTACCGAGTACAAGGCTAAATCGGCCACTATTTAATTTTAATGAATACAGCTTTCAAAGGTGAGCACCTGTTACCGGGGCAACTGGGCCAGTTCTTTATCGTACTATCATTCGGCGCGGCACTGTTATCAACCATATCGTACTATTTCGCTACCGTTAATAAAAATCCTTTAGATAAATCGTGGCATAATTTGGGCCGTATCGGTTTCAGGATTAACACGCTTTCGGTAATAGGTATCGGTTGTTGTCTGTTCTATATTATATATACTCACCTTTTCGAATACTATTATGCCTGGCGGCACTCGTCGCGCAATTTGCCGGTTTATTATATCATTTCAAGCTATTGGGAAGGACAGGAAGGTAGTTTCTGGCTGTGGGCATTTTGGCAGGGTGTATTAGGCAATTTGCTAATATGGAAAGCAAAATCATGGGAAAACCCGGTGATGACCATTGTTGCCTTATCACAAACCTTGCTATCATCTATGCTGTTAGGCGTTGTGATATTTACCCGCATAGGCAGTTCGCCGTTTATTTTGCTGCGCGAAAATATACAAGCGCCGATTTTTAGCAGTCCGGATTATTTAGGTTTTATTAAAGACGGAAAGGGCTTAAACCCATTATTGCAAAACTATTGGATGGTAATACACCCGCCAACCTTGTTCCTGGGTTTTGCATCAATGATAGTGCCTTTTGCTTACGCGATAGCAGGTTTATGGCAAAAAAGATATAAAGAGTGGATACAGCCTGCGCTCTCGTACGCGCTATTTTCGGTAATGATATTGGGTACAGGCATCATCATGGGGTCGTTTTGGGCGTACGAGTCGTTGAATTTTAACGGTTTTTGGGCATGGGACCCTGTCGAAAACGCATCCGTTATCCCATGGCTTACGCTGATTGCGGCAGTACACGTACTTATCGTTTACAAAAACACCGGGCAATCGTACTTTACCGCTACCTTTTTGATATTGATCAGCTTTGTGCTGGTACTATACGCTTCTTTTTTAACCCGAAGCGGCATTTTAGGCGAGACCTCGGTACACGCTTTTACTGACCTGGGGATGTTCTGGCACTTGGTAGCCGATGTACTCATCTTTCTGGCAATTGCTATATGGGTGGTAGGCATACGCTGGAAAGAACTGCCATTCAGCAAAAAAGAAGAAGAGACTTACTCGCGTGAGTTTTGGATGTTTGTGGGCGCATGTTTCCTGGGGTTATCGTGCCTGCAACTGGTGGCAGTAACCTCAATACCGGTGTACAATGCCATATTCGGTACCCATGCCGCGCCACCTAACGAGCCGGTTAACTTTTATAACGTATTTCAAAGCGGGTTTGCCGTAGTAGTGATGCTGCTGGCCGGTTTTACCCAGTTTTTAAAATATAAAAATACCGATGCTGCCAGGTTTTATATCACCGCAACAGTATACTTCGTTGTTTCACTGCTGATAGGTGGTGTAGCTGTTTATTTCACAGGCATTTATCATAATCACTGGATATACAGCGTACTGATGGTCGGTTCGATATATGCGGTGTTAGCCAATGCCAAAGTATTAAGCGACGTATTTAAAGGAAAGACGAAGCTTGCCGGCTCGGCCGTAGCGCATATCGGTTTTGGCTTGTTGCTGATCGGCGCGGTGATATCGGCCAGCACCAGCTCGGTTATCTCTATCAACAATAGCGATATTTCTTTCGGAGCCGAGTTTGCAAAACAAGGCAATAACCCGCGCGAAAATATTATGCTTTACCGCAACGAGCCTACACAAATGGGGCGATATCTGGTAACCTACCTCGCCGACTCGGTATCCTTACCTAATCACTACTTTAAGGTTGATTACAAACGTATAGGCACCGATGGCAAGATAAAAGAGGAATTTATTTTAAAACCTACAGTACAGGCTAACCGCGATATGGGCTTAGTGCCATCGCCGGATACGCGTCATTACCTGTTTCACGATGTGTATACCCACGTAAGCATGGCCAATATTAAGTTCGATGACGAGATGACCGGCGATAATACCGGCCACGACGAAGCCAGCGACGATAAAAACTACGATCCGCCCGTATTGCACGAGGTTTCTGTTGGCGATAGTATCCCGTACCGCGATGGAGTGATCTACCTGAAAGGAATCAACAAAAATGCTACCGTGCAGGATATCAAACTAAAAGATAACGATGTTTCGGTAGGAGCGCAACTGGAGATACACACTCATGGTAATATTTACAAAGCTGAACCAATTTACATGATCAAGGACGGCAACAGCTTTGATTTTGCCCGTAAAGTTGCCGATGCCGGCCTGAAACTGCGTTTCAGTAAAATTATCCCTGGCAAAACACCGGCCGACTTTAAATTCGAAATATCGGTTTACCAGCAACCCGAAAGCAAAAAGCCTTATATCGTAATGAAGGCTATCGAGTTTCAGTATATTAATTTCTTCTGGAGCGGTACCATTATTATGGTGATCGGGTTCTTGTTATCTATTTTGCGCCGCAATAAAGAGCTGAAAACAGTTTAATCATTGCCAATCAAATAATATTTTTTGTATTTTTCGGATAATGAACCCATTCGCCGAAAAATATAAAACATTGAGCAATGCCGCTTTGCTGGCTATTGTCGCCAAACCTTCAGATTACCAGGAAAGCGCTGTAGAGGCGGCGCAAAATGAGTTAGATCAAAGAAAACTTACTGAAGCAGAACTTGCCGAAGCCAACGCGAAAAACGAAGCTGTATTGCATAAAGAGCAGGAACGGGCCGAAGCCAGGCAAGCTACGAAAAACAAAGTACGCGCCTGGGGAATAAACTTTGCCGATACCATCGACCCTTTCGGGATAAAAAAACTCTCCGCTGAACTGCTTGTAAAACGTATTTGCATCATAATGGCGTTAATCCTGGTTTATGGTATTTTTACACGACTCGATTTATTAAAATGCCTTTTTCTTGACGAAACGTGTTATTGGTCGGTAAGCATGGTTGTCACTATGCTGCCTGTTATTATATTGCCTCCGGCGATCGTTCTGTTTTGGTTAAGAAAAAAAGCGGGTTGGATTTTATTAACCTCGTTTTTAATTTATATAGTGATTGCAACGGTGCATTTAATTTATAAGGATGTAAAGATCATAGGTTCTTCATTTGTGAGTGAACATTTAATGCAAAACTTAATTTTGTCCTGTATCGGTAATGCGGTGTTATACGGTTTGATATTATTGATGATCTGTGCAAAGCGTATCCGCGGGATGTGTACTGTTAACGGGAACACTTGGACAATTGTTTCCTTGTTAGTATTTGCTTTTTTGGGCCTGCAGCAGATATTTTAATTTAACATTTTCACTTTTTTTTCAAACAAACACCTGTAATCATTACTTTTGTCTCAGTGATCAAACTATAAAAAACTAATGAAGCCATTTATTTCAACAACAACCTACGGTATCATAAATTACATCATGGCAGCTGTGCTGTTATCTTCGCGTTTGCCTGAGACATTTAACCTGACTCATTACGGTGGCGCGGCCTTGTTTATTCCTATTTTAGTGGGTGCTTTTTTAAGCTATATTGCCATTTTCAGCGATAACAAAGTAGGTTTCATTAAAGTGTTCCCAATGCAGATGAGTTTAGTGCTGGCAATGTTCGCGGGTTTCTTATTGTTGGTTAGCCCTTGGTTATACGATTTTGCCGACGCTGTGAAATGGCCTCATGTAATTTTTGGCCTGATACTGCTGTTCTGCGCTATATTTACCCAGAACTCGCCATTTACCACTAAAGCACATGAGCAATTACCTGAAGCTGGTATCACTTCAACCGACTCGCTTGAAGGCCGGTTGAATGTTTAACCAGGTATATAACGATAAAAAAAAGGCTTACCAAAGTGGTAAGCCTTTTTTTTATATGAATAATTTTACCTGTGAGGAAGAAGATACTTATCCGCCCGCAAATCGTGCTTAGTATTTGAGATAATTATCTGTGGAATTGACGGGTATCGCCAGATTTTTAACAGTATTAGAATTTTACAGTGATGCTTTGGCAGGTACCAAACAAAAAAAGTAACGATTAAACTATCATTAATTATTGCTTTTTATGGCCTCGTCTAACTCGTTCGAGCTTAATTGCAGAAAACTAATTAGTTGTGTAAGGTCAGCATCCGGATGCTCTTTAAGATAGGCATGTATTAAGCGGGTGATACCCAGAATATTGGCCAGCGGCCGACGAACCATATGACTTTGGTGGTAGGACATTTTTTTAAGTGCGGCCTCTTTTTCAGCCAGCTCGCGTTTTAAATGTTCAATTTCGAAGGTTTTTAGTTGCAGCTCTTTGATCAGCATAAACTGCTCTTTTTTTTGCAGATAATCCTTATCAGAAAACAGATCAGCAAAAAAATCCTTGATGGATTTTAAAAAACCTGTTTGATTGGTTTCCCACTTTGTCCATGTAAATGGCGACCCGGTTGAAGATGGAGTAGTTAAGTTCATGCTTTGATTCTTAAAGTCGGCTATAATTGTCTTGTGATCCGGCTGGTTTATTTCCGGAGGCTTAGGCGATGAGTTTAAAATTGTTAACCTGGGATGGACAAACCTGATATTTTGCTTATTTGATAAGGTCATCTTTGTTTTCCCTTTTTCTTTCTGCCCCTGTGTGCACCAGGCAAATCAAGATTCGCCATGGTGCCCAGGTAACAGATCCCCTTTAATTAACTGAACCAAAGGTACAGCGGATATCAATGCCGGCGCACCGTGAAAACACCGTATTTGCATCGTGATTTAACGGGAAAATAAGATGATTTGAAACAGTGTTGTATGAAGTTTAAGTATTTGTAAATCTGTTAAAGTGCTCATTATGTGTGGTGTTGGAGGGCATCGGTGGGCCGGTTTAAAAAGCTGGATAGCAGATGAAAATGTCCTGTAGTTTTTTCTGTATTAATTTAGTCGCCTTTTTACAAAATCCACAAACAGCCAATTTTTCAACATCATCGCCAAAGCCCGGGCTTTAATTTAACTTTACGGATTAAATAAACTACAGATAGTTGGCCAAGGATACTGCTAAAGAAACGCCATTAATGCAGCAATATAATGCCATCAAGGTTAAGTACCCTGGTGCGTTATTGCTTTTCAGGGTTGGCGATTTTTACGAAACTTTTGGAGAAGATGCCGTAAAGGCAGCGGGGATTTTGGGTATTGTACTTACCAAAAGGGCCAATGGAGCGGCAACACACGTTGAGTTGGCGGGCTTTCCGCATCACTCGCTGGATACTTATCTACCTAAACTGGTACGTGCAGGACAGCGTGTAGCTATATGCGATCAGTTAGAGGATCCGAAAGCTACCAAGAACATTGTAAAACGTGGTGTTACTGAATTGGTTACCCCGGGAGTGGCTTACAGTGATAATATTGTTCAGCAAAAATCAAACAACTATCTGGCCTCGCTTTATTTCGAGAAAAATACCATAGGCATTGCCCTGATCGATATCTCGACCGGCGAATTTTTGACCGCGCAGGGCAGCAATGATTATATCGACAAGTTACTGCAAAGCTTTAACCCAAGCGAGGTGATTATGCCTAAAAGCCGCAGCGCCGAGTTTAAAGAAATTTTTGGTGATAGATTTTACACTTATTTTTTAGATGAATGGCCATATAGCGGCGATTATGCTACCGAAACGCTGCTGAAGCATTTTGAAGTGCGATCGTTAAAAGGGTTTGGCGTTGAGAAACTCAATTTAGGTATAACTGCTGCCGGTGTAGCCCTGCATTATCTGAACGAGACCGAACACCGCAACCTGCAGCATATCTCAGCCATCGGCAGGATAGAAGAGGACAGATACCTCTGGCTTGATCGTTACAGCATCCGTAACCTGGAATTGGTTGGCTCCGCTAATGAAAACGCGGTTACCCTGGTTGATGTGCTTGATCAAACATGCTCGCCAATGGGCGCGCGTATGCTACGCCGATGGATAGTAATGCCGTTGAAAGAACGCAAGCCGATTGAAGACCGGCTGAATGTTGTTGAATACCTGGTTGGGCGCGAAGAAATGCGAGAAGAGCTGAAGCAATACATACGCGTGATAGGTGATCTGGAAAGGCTGATATCCAAGATAGGCTTACAAAAGGCTAATCCGCGCGAAGTTTGGCAACTGCGTAAGGCTTTAAGTTGTATAGAACAAATCAAAAACATTTGTAGCACGGCAGCAAGCAAGGCTTTACAAACTATGGCCGAACAGTTAAATCCTTGCACACTTATCAGGCAGAAGATAGAGAACGAGATACAGCCCGACCCGCCGGTAATGGTGATTAAAGGTGGTGTGATAGCTGAAGGTATCGACGAAGAGTTAGATAGATTACGAAAGATCGCGTTCGGCGGCAAGGGATATTTGCTGGAGATACAGAAGCGCGAAGCTGAGTTAACCAGGATACCATCGTTAAAAGTAGCCTTCAATAATGTGTTTGGCTATTACCTGGAAGTGAGCAACGCACATAAGGATAAAGTACCTTCGGAATGGATACGTAAGCAAACCCTGGTAAATGCCGAACGTTATATTACGCCCGAGCTAAAAGAATATGAGGAGCAGATATTGGGAGCAGAGGAAAAGATACTGGCGCTAGAGACCCGTTTATACAACGAACTGCTTTATGCTTTAACAGATTATATAAAGCCCATACAACTAAACGCGCATCTTATAGCCCAACTGGATGTGCTGCTTAATTTTGCCACCATCGCCATTAAATATTACTATGTAAAGCCGCGGATTGATGATAGCAAAGTAATTGATATTAAGGGCGGCCGTCATCCGGTAATCGAGCAGCGTTTGCCTATAGGCGAGGAGTACATTACTAATGATGTATTCCTAGATTCTGAAAATCAGCAGATCATCATCATAACGGGCCCTAATATGGCTGGTAAGTCGGCTTTATTACGGCAAACTGGTTTAATTGTGCTGATGGCACAGATGGGTAGCTTTGTTCCGGCTAAAATGGCCAATATCGGCCTGGTGGATAAAATATTTACCCGTGTGGGCGCATCGGATAACCTATCGTCGGGCGAATCGACCTTTATGGTGGAGATGAACGAAACCGCGAGTATTTTGAATAACCTGAGCGACCGGAGCCTGATCCTGCTCGATGAGATTGGCCGTGGTACATCAACTTATGATGGTATATCTATTGCCTGGGCCATTGCCGAATATTTACATAATCATCCATCGGCGAAAGCTAAAACCTTGTTTGCTACGCATTACCACGAACTGAACGAGCTGAGCAATTCGTTTTCACGGATAAAAAACTACAATGTTACGGTTAAAGAAATAGGACATAAGATCATCTTTTTACGCAAGCTGGTGCCGGGCGGTAGTGAGCATAGCTTTGGTATTCACGTGGCTAAGCTGGCAGGTATGCCGCCCAAAGTGCTTGCACGTGCCAACGAGATATTAAAGAAACTGGAAGCTGAACGCACCGGCGGTGAAAGCATTAAAGAAAGCATGAAAAAAGTGCAGAAACAAGCCGTACAGATGCAAATGTTCAGCATTGACGACCCTGTGCTGGTAAAGATTCGCGACATGCTGAATAACTTGGATGTAAACACCTTAACGCCCGTTGAGGCCATGATGAAGCTGGACGAGATACAGAGGATGATAAAGAGTTAAAATAGAATCAAGAATCAAGAGGTAAGAATCAAGACAAGAAAAATCAAAAAAGTCTTGACTCCTGATTCTTGGCTCTTGATTCTATCCCTGTTGATATGTTAATAATATCTTTTACCCGCCATCGTTATTAGCATCTATTTTTATAGTATGAAATTTAACCACCTGTATCTTATTGCATTTATAGGGTTAGTTGTGTTGTCGTCCTGCCACTCGCGTAAGGCGGCTATGAAAGGCAAACCCGGCGAGATTGTGAAAGCACCCGTCTCGATAGCAGATAAATATGCAGATATAATGGGTGTGAATAAAAACGACATCATTAATGGCCGTTTATACACCTTTATTGATGATTGGTACGGTACGCCTTATCATTTTGGAGGACAGGATAAAAGCGGCATCGATTGCTCGGGCTTTGTACAACTGCTGCAGCAACAGGTTTATGGTGTAACACTTCCGCGCGTTACCAGCCAGCAGGTAACGGTTATCAAACGTAAATACGAAGAGGAGCTGCAGGAAGGCGATCTGGTGTTCTGGGATTATGACGGTAAAAAATTCAGCCATGTTGGCGTATACCTGCAAAACGGATACGTGGTACACGCCAGTACCAGCAAAGGCGTTATCATTGTAAGGCTGCACGACCCATATACGTACAAGTACTTTTCGCGATGCGGATCGGTTATCGCATCTGCAGCAGAATGATCAAGCTTTTGCCGGATTTTTTGTAAATTTGCGGCATCATGGCCGACGATAAAAAGACCGATTATTCCTTTTGGACCAAATACAAGAAATTTGCAGGTAACGAGATATTGCTTTATGTAATAATGGTGATCGGCATCATTCTGGGCATTATCATCTTCAGCTAAAAAACCTACTTTTTCTCCATCGTTAACGAATAGTTATCGGCGTCATAAACCGCCTGATAAAAATCGACCAGGTCGGTATATTGATCTTTATCGTAGATACCGTCGTTAATTTGTATCAAGCGCTTGTAGATCAACTTATTACCCACAATATCCATACTTACCGAGTACTTGCCGAAAGGTTTATTCATGGTTAAGGTAAGCGGTTTAGATGTAACTGTATATCCGTCGGGCAGTGTGTAAGTGATCTCGTCACTGTCCAGATAACCCCTGTTAATACAAACCGGGTTAACCCGGTTAACCACACTTTTGGGTATATAGTTTGATCTGTTGACCGCGTTAGGGTAAAAGAAGAAGCGTCCGCCATTTTGGGCCACATAATCGCGCGCATTTATTGTTACATCTTCGGTTGTAACCGGTTTCAGGCTCTTGTCTTGTTTAAGCTGAAGGCTTTGTATCTCAAGGTTCTCAACCGGGTAAAGTTCCTTCATTTTTTTTACCTGTTCGGTAAATACTTCATTTATCATATAGTCGCGATTATCATATTGTGCACCCCTGAACTCGGTATGCATGTTGCCGTTTAATTCGCCACGGGCGCCTAAGGTAAATGTAGCTTTGCGTAATTGAGTGTTATCGGCAGTGCTGTATTTTGGCGTGTGCAGTAATATACCGCCTTCGGGCGTACAGGCAACTACCAGGCGGTCGTCGGTAAAATCGCCAAGGTAACCGAAAGGATAATCTTTACTGGTACAGTCAACCCAGGTGGTATCGTTTTTAAAAGGCATGCAAAGGATTGCGTGGTTAAATTGCCGGCTGGCAAAATCGGGTAAAACACTCATTTTTTCGTTTCCAGCCATATTTTCAACATAATATGATTCAATGCCAACAATCTTTAATAAGCTTTGGGTATAGTTTACCAAGGCTTTACAATCACCGTAACCTAATTGATCAACGTCACTTGCAAAAAGTGGTTGATAGCCACCAATACCAATTTGTACGCTTACGTAGCGCGTTTTTTTCTGGACGTATTCGTATATTTTTTTCGCCTTGAGTTTAGGATCAGGGATATCTTTTACCAGGTCTTTTATAACAGATTCGGTTTCGGGTGATAGTTTTTGCCTGTCTTTCACCAGTTTATTGTACATAAAGTCTCCGTATTCTTTCCAGTTAGTGAACGAACCGCTTACGCCGTCGTAGATAAATTTCTCAGGTGCTATTTTAACCGAGGTTAGAAGCAACCGATAATTCGGGCTATAAGGTTCCTTACGTAATGCATTTAGATTGTTTGCGGACCATTCGTAAGTTTTAACTCCCTTGTTTTCAGTAATAAGCGCATCGCCCTTGTAATTGATTTGTTTGTAGCGGAAGTTAAAATCGGGCTTGCATGTCAATTTATATGAACTATGTTCTACAGATGTACCGACCGATTGGCCTGGGTGCCAATCTAAAAAGTAAAAAGTTTGCTTTTCACTTTTGTCGTAATCATATTCAACTGTGTAAGGGTATGTTGTAATAGCAGGTTTGAAGGTTTTTACGCGGTCGTCTGTAAAAAGTGAAAAACCGTCAGCCAAGCTTTGGTCGGTTAAGTCATGTTCGGCTATTTTGCCTATGGGTTTACCTATTTCGTTATAAACATATCCTTTGAAGGATTTTAGTTGACTTACCTTATCATAATAAATGGCAATTTCAGCATCATCATCGCCATTTTTGTTTAATACAGTAACTACAAACCGGTTATGGTAAACAACATCACTCAGGCTTTTAACTTCTACAATAACATCATTAGCGCGTATCACTGCGCTGGCATGCGATAGCAATTCTTTAGATATAGCGCTTACCTCGTACGTTTGTTGCGCACTAGCTGTATATGCGGTTATAGTAAATAGTAAAAACAGCGATAAATATTTCATAATTTCTTTTTAAATATGATATCAGCTTTTTCTGTCTGAATTATCTTATTGTAAAACTCCTTGAGGTAGGGATATTCCTGCGGCGAGTATAACGACTTATCCAATTGCACTATTTCGGTATAGGTGAATACTCTTGGAGAGGACTGGAAAGCGGTTGACAATTTACCTCCTTTATTAGGCAGCGATAAGCCCACTTGGGTTGGTTGATTTTCTATAATGTAATTATCCGGATAATGCATGGTAAGGAACCATTTGTTATCAGAAGCTGAATACATATCAACAGGATATGTACGCTCGTTAAGTTTGAAAGGGTTATCCACACGCTGGCCCCAAAAAGAAGGGTTAAATGATATATTGTCTCTATTAAAAAAACCAGTGTTCTTTAATTCTATTTCATACTTCTCCGTTAGCGGCTGATCTAATGTGTCAAGCCCCTCTATTTCAGATTTTAATATTTTGATCTTCGGTGATTTTGAGGCTCGGTCTTCAAAATATTCGTCAAGGGTATTGAACTTTTTGATCGCAGCTCGTTTTTGGTAAGCAGAGTAACCTTTCGAGTAAACAGTGACACTGCCGGTTATATTACCATTTGTATTTAAAGTAAGATCAAAAAGGACGGTTGTGCCCATTTTCTGTTCAGCCACAAGATCTATCCAATAGGAAGGCTTGTCGAGATTAAAAACACGCCCCTGGCCATTGATACATCGTAAAGGTAACATACCAAAGGGAAGCAGCGGATCTGTAGCGTCGAGCAGGTAATATTTGTTATTAATATTTACCCTGGCTACCAGGTAATTAAAATCGGTGATGGTAGGATACAACCTGCTGACCATGCCATGGTTACGTGTTGACAAAATGACCGCTTCTGCTTTAATACCTGCGGCGCCAAGCGCGTCTATCAACGATATATTGATATCAGCTACATTGCCGGTATGTTTCTCAAAAGGAGCTTTAATACCATCCCGGGCTGTAGCTATGCCATAATAGCCATCCCATTTAAACCATTTTTGTATAAAGCTGTAGGTAGCTTTAGCCCGACTCAAACTATCGTTTATCGTAAACATATCCTTAGGCAAACGATTTTTAAGCAGGGCTTTGCGTTTTAACTGAAGCCCAAATTGCTCATGCTTTTGCAACTCGGCATCAACATCAGCCCAGTTGCGGGCTATCTTCAGCTTCTGGCCATTGTCGTTCGTAAACTCGGCCAGGTAAAAATACAAAGCTGACCAGTAATTGGCGGGCGAGGTCATGTATTCATCCTCAATAAAGGCCGGTACATCTTCCATTATATAATTTATCTCTCGGCACTCAGCTAATACATTGGGAGTATTATAGCAGTAAGGCACTATTTTAGAAGTAGTTTTGGATAACGGAAGGTGCCCCCGCAATGATACGTTATAATTGAATGTGCCTGGTATGTCAGTTTGATATTCTGAATATATCTTAGGGATATCCGATTGGAATAACCAGGTATGAAAGTTGTAAAAAGTATGAAAGAACTTTGACTTATAGGTGTATTCGATAATGCAGCCGTTGCGCATATCGGGCATCGCAAATTTGATCACTTGTAAATGATCATCCGTTTTATCGCGGTATATTTTCGAAGCGTCAAGGTCGGTATGATGCTCAACCCCGTTTGCATCTTTATAATAAGTAGTGGCCCTGATCGGGTTATCAGCTTTTTCCAGGCCCCAATCATCGTAGGTTCTGTCTTGCTCAATGGAGATTTCCCCTTTTTTGAAGGCTTGGCTATCAAATATCTTGATCTTTACATGATATTCATAAATCAACAGGTTACTTTGGGTGTGAGCGATGGATGCGCTCCCAAATTCGCGCAATACTACCGCGTGTGCGGTGGTATCTTTATCATAGCGTTTCATATCCATCTCAGCTTGTGTATGGCTTCCATACGGAAAATCCTGAGCAAAAACTGAAACCGAAAATAAAATGATGGTCAGTGTAATAAAGCTTTTTTTCATTTATAAAGCGGAGACGTAATCTTAATTAACTTTTTTATGAAACACCACGTTTGCCTTTTGATTTTGGATCATTTTGTTAAATAGCTCCTTTAAATAAGGGTACTCTTCCGACGAATAAATGGCCTTACTGAACTGCTCGACCTGTGAATAGGTAATGGTATTATCCATAACGCTAACATCTGTTAAAAAACGTCCTCCTTTAATAGGTAATGCCATGGCTACGGCTTCTGGTTGCGCGGTAATTTCGAAGGTAGCGGGATAGTGTAAGGTTAATACGGTTTTAGTTTCGGAGGCCAACCCCATGTCAACCGGGTAACTACGTTCATTAAGTTTAAACGGATTCTCTAAGGTTTGGTCCCAAAAAGCCGGATTGAATGAAAAATTCTCACGATCAAGCGTATTATTACTGATCTCCACTTCATATATTTCGGTTACTGGTTTGTTCAGGCTGTCAACATCCGTAACCCGGGCCTTTAATATCTTGAGCTTGTTATATTTTTCGCCCAGGCTTTCCACATATTCATCAACCGAGTTATACTTTTTGATGGCGCGGCGCTTTTCATAAGCAGCATAACCGAGCGAATAGGTAGTAATTGTGCCCTTGAGCTTTCCATTATCCTGTAAGGTAAGGTCGAGCGAGGTAGTAGTGTTTTCTCTCTGCGGCGATACCATATCGATCCAATAGGATGGCTTATTAAGACTCATTACCCGGCCTTGATCATTTATACATCGTAAAGGCAGCATACCAAGACCTAATAAGGGGTCGGTTGCATCCAGTAAATAGTATTTGTTATTGATGTTTATCTTGGCAATTACATAATTAAAATCACTGATAACAGGATACAACTTATTGATAAGCCCGTTTTCGCGTGAAGATAAAATAACGGCCTCGGTATTAAAGCCTGCCGCGCTTAATGCTGCAACCAGGCTAAGGTTGATATCGCCCGAGTTGCCTGTGTGGCTGTCGAGGGCCTTTTTAATGCCGCCATCGCTGCCGGGCGAATATATGTTATTCCATTTAAACCAGTGTTGTATATAGCTGTATATGGCCTTGGCTTTATCCAGGCTATCTGTAAGGTTAGCGAGCACGGGTATTAACCGTTCTTTGAAAAGGCTCTTACGCTTGTACTGATCTCCAAAATCTTCGTCTGATTTCAACATGTGATCGATGTCCGACCATTCCTGGGTCTTCTTACGTTTTACACCGTACTGGTCGGTCATCTGCGCAAGTTCAAAATAAATAGCCGATATAAAATTATCGGGCGCTGTCATGTAGGCTTCCTCAGTAAACGCAGGCACATCCTTTATGCCATAGGTTATCTTTGAACAATCGCACTTAGTACCATAATAACTAAAACATTCGGTTTCCAAATCAGCTTTGTTGGTTGTTAAGGCTAAAGCACCCCGTTTAGATACATTATATTCATAAATGGCCGGTATATGCGCTTCAAACTCCGAATAGATTTTCGGTATATCCCATTGAAATACCCAGGTGTGAAAGTTAAAATGATAAGGAGACTCAGTTTTGTACCGGTATTCAATTATACAACCCGGCCTAAGGTTGGGCAGCGCGAATTTTAACCGTTCGCGATGCGTATTTACTTTTTCGCGATAGATCTTTTTTTTATCAAGTTCAGAATGCTGAACCATTCCATTATCATCGGTATAGTAGCATACTCCTTCAATATCATAAGCCGTTTCAAAATGGTCGTTATCGCCAATATAAAGCGGTATGCTTACATCGCCATGTTCAAAGCCTTTACTATCAAATATTTTAATCTTAACGTGATGCTCAAATATCATAGGCATACCGTCGGCGCTACTTACCCAACCTTTGCCAAACTCCTGCAAAACTACGGCGTGGGCGCTGGTATCCTTATCGTATTTTTTCATGGTTAATTCGGCAGCGGTGTATTTGCCATAATCAAAATCCTGTGCGGTAACATGTTGACAAAATGCCAGAATAAAAGCGAAGGGTAAAAATTTGTACATATTCAATAGTAAAATTTGTGTGAAACATACGTTATTTTTCGAAATAATAAAATATCAGGTTCAAATTTACTGATGATACTTTTTTAAAAATTTGAATTATTTTTTGTAGATTTTAGCACCTTTGCACTTTGAAGAATATACAAATGAAATTGAACCTTAAACGGCCGCTTGCTTTTTTTGACCTCGAAACCACGGGCACTAATATTGGCGTTGACCGCATAGTAGAAATATCTGTTATTAAGCTTAATCCGGATGGAAGCGAAGAAGTTAAAACCTGGAAGATTAACCCGGAAATACCCATCGCGCTCGAATCATCATTGATACATGGCATTTACGAAGAGCACATTGTGGATGCTCCGACCTTTAAAAGCGCCGCACAGGAGATAGCCGATTTTATTGGCGACAGCGACCTGGCCGGGTATAATTCCAACCGCTTTGATATACCTATGCTGATGGAGGAATTTATACGCGTTGAGCATCCGTTTGATATCGAGTCGCGCCATTTTGTTGATGTGCAGAACATTTTCCACCAGATGGAGCAGCGCACCTTACGTGCCGCTTACCAGTTTTACTGTGGTAAGGATATCGTGAACGCCCATAGCGCCGAAGCCGATACACGAGCTACCATGGAAGTTTTGCTGGCGCAGGTTGAGCGTTATGCCGATACCGAGTTTGAAGATAAAAAAGGTGTGAAGACCAAGCCGGTAGTTAACGATGTGGAAGGTTTGCATAAGTTTACCAATATGAATAACCCGGTTGATTTTGCCGGCCGTATGGTTTACGATGAGACCGGCGCTGAGGTGTTTAACTTTGGTAAGCACAAAGGCAAAAAGGTTGAAGATGTGTTTAGGATTGAGCCGAGTTATTATGCATGGATGATGCAGGGTGATTTTCCGTTGTATACCAAACGTAAGCTGGAGCAGATATATAAACGCTTTAACGCTAAAAGGGAACAGACCAAGCCAGAACCCAAACCCGCCGCCATAGCTAAACCACAGATAGCGGCCCAGCCCGAGGCTAAGAAAACTGAAGCACAACCGCCAAAGAAAAATTTTAACCCAGGACCACGCAACCCGGCGTTTGTACCCCGCAAAGAACGTAAGGACGAGCCTGCCAAACCTATCGATAATGATATGCTGAAACAACTGGCAGATAAGTTTAAGAAAGGGTAATTAATCGACATGGGTAGGATAGAAGGGTTTTTTGATAGGGCCTTCATCACTTAACAAAATACTGAGGCGTTCTGATCGGAGCGCCTTTTTTATGTTCATTTTTTTGCCATTTACCCAAAGTTTGCGTTGTATCAGTCGCACACCGTGGCTATAATCGGCCCAAGAGTTTAAATGCCGGGCGTAAAGCGGTTGTATGGCCTTGCCATCTTTTTGGTGCCAACCGTAGATCACCACATGAAAGGCTGAAGTATCATTATAGATGCGGTTTGACAGCACAATATCCTTTTTATCGCCGCCAACTAACATACCCGGTACAAACTTGCTGCCCAGGCTATCGCGCTGCTGCTTAACTATTTGATTATGGCGGATAAATACCGGTACGGTCGTCATCGCTTTAGTTGGCGGTATCGGTATGGGCGATAGTTTAATATCCGCATTGGCATAAATAGTATTTACTATTTTGCGGGTGGGCAAGCTGCATTTTAGTTTATTAGCTACATGCTGTGCCAGCGCAGGTGTCATGGGGCAATAAAAATAATCGGAATCAGAGCCTATAGCTATGTAATCCGGGATGACATAGTAACTGATACGGGTAAGCGTATTGCCGATCATAGCGCTATCGGTAACCAAAACCAGTTTGCGGTAAAAGTTAGGTACGTTGCCTTTTTTGATCGCTTTAAAAATGATTTTCTCGCGTTGATTAAGCGAGATGCTTGTATCGCTGATAGAAGCCGAAAACTGACTACCTGTTAGCGCGCCAGGTTTTCGATCGCGAATCTTTAGAACCTGGGCTTGTATATTTAGCGAGATAAGCAGTAATCCTGCTAAAACAAACCTTAACATGGTTTGATAAATTCGATATTACGTTTCAAACCACTGTATTTGGTACGCTTTACTGCCGAACCTTTGAATATTTTTTTAAAAGTTTCTTCGGTGATTTCCTGCCAATCTTTCTCGGTCATTTCGAGAAGGTTGGGAGCTGGTTTAAAAGCCGGTTCCTGGTGGGTGACTGAAAAACGATTCCAGGGACAAACGTCCTGGCAAACATCGCAGCCAAACATCCAACCATCCATTTTATCCTTAAATGTATCCGGTATCTCGTTTTTAAGCTCGATAGTCAGGTAAGATATACATTTGCTGCCATCAACCAGGTATGGACCTACGATGGCTTCGGTAGGGCAGGCATCGATGCAACGCGTACAAGTTCCGCAATGATCGGCGGTTGGCGGTATGTCGTACTCCAGTTCCAAATCGACGATCAGCTCGGCCAGAAAAAAAAATGAACCGGTACTTTTGTTGATCAGGTTGGCGTTTTTACCCACCCATCCTAGTCCTGCTTTTTTTGCCCAGACTTTATCCAATACCGGCGCCGAATCAACAAAAGCCCGCCCATTAACCTCTCCGATATGATCATTAATTAACTGAAGTAATTGCTTTAGTTTACTTTTGATTACATCATGATAATCAGAGCCATAAGCGTATTTTGATATGCGTGGAGCACTACTATCCACCTGCTGCTCAGGTGTATAGTAATTAAGGCTTAAACTGATGACCGATTTAGCATCATCAACCAGCAAACGAGGGTCGAGGCGTTTATCGAAATAGTTTTCCATGTATTGCATTTCGCCATGGAAGCCTTTATTTAGCCATGCCTCAAGACGAGGAGCTTCTTCTTCCAGAAAGCCAGCCTGGGCTATACCACAATCCATAAAGCCGAGCTCGCGAGCCCAGTCTTTAATCATTTTGGTATATTTGGCTTTATTTTGCAGCATTGATGCAAAGATAGGTATTTAAAGCCTTTACACTCTACCGCTTATTGTTTGTGTTCTTCGCGCAGTTGGTTGTAATATTTAAGCAGGGCTTCCATATCGCCAAGCTTGTATTTTTTGTCGACTACCTTTTTAACGGCTTCGGGTTCGGCTGCTAAAACCTCGGTCATGGCGGCAACAAAATTCTGTTTGGTAACTTCAACCATATCACCCGTGCCCGAGCCATAGTAGTAAACAGCGTGTGTGCTGCCGCCACCACCGCCGCCAAACAGGCCACTCCCCAGCGAAAGACCCATACCGATGCCGCCACCATAACCGCCACCAATACCCAGGCCGGTTGAAACTGATGGCCTCACACCGCCACCGCGACCTTCTTTACCACGCTCGCTGCCATTAATGGTGTATAGTTTAGTGGTATCGTTAATTACCACACGTAAAAAATCCATATCGTATTTTGACCATGCGCCAATCCTTGGCGCACGGGCTACAACAAAGCTATCTACTCCAACCACAAAGCCATGTATCATGCTGGCGCTTAGCTTTTGCTTATCCGCTTTATCATTTTCTTTAAAAATAATGTAGCCTTCGTTAGGTAATGGGCCCTTGCCCGAGGTGTTCTCGTTGATCAGGCCCTCAACCTTTTGCCCGTTGATATCATAGTAATACCCCTGCTCAAACTTGCCGCCAAACATCTGGGCCTTAGCGTTTACAGCCAGCAATAAAATACATACAAATGGTAGTATCCAAATTCTCATAGTCGCATTGATCATATATGCACTGTAAACATTAAAACAGGCTATTTATTGTTCAGGTAACAGGTAATTTACAATTATACGACAGGTATCAAACCATGGCGCTGCATAATTTCGCCGATCTTCTTCGGATCGGGCGGCGTGCCCGGAACCATTATCGCTTTCAACTCCCTGAAATACGCCGGGCCAATGTATGCCGGTGTAAGTATGCAGAGTACTTTTGTCTCCTTGTCGGTCAAATTATCATGGTAGTGGGTTTGCCCGCGGGTAATAAACAAACGGTCGCCGGGGCTGGTTTCTATCTTTTGCCCGTCAACTATCGATGTCATGGTACCTTCCAAACCGTAAACGGCTTCATCAACGTCCACATGATAATGAGGCACAGGCACTTTTGAGCCCGGTTTGATGCTGAACTCGAACATCACCATTTGATTATTGGTATCATCACCGTCGAGCAGAAAGTTGAGTTGTAAACCGCCAAGGGTTATACTTTCTTTTTGGGCTTTCATTGTAACAGGTTTGAGATTAAGGTTGAGTAAAGTTATAAAAACACCCACAAATACAAATTTATTAGTTAAAATTGGCGTTACCATATTTGAATGAAACATGATTGTTGATCTAAGAAGCGATACCGTTACCAAGCCCACACCAGGCATGCTGGAAGCTATGATGAACGCCAGGGTTGGCGACGATGTTTTTGGTGAAGACGACACCATTAACGCCCTCGAAACCAAATTAGCAACCATGTTTAACATGGAAGCCGGTTTGTTTTGCCCTTCGGGCACCATGACCAACCAGATAGCCATAAAATGCTTTACCCAACCGCTGGACGAACTGATAGCCGACCAAACGGCGCACGTGTACCGCTACGAGGGTGGGGGTATTGCTTTTAACTCGGCAGTTTCAACGCGTTTGTTATATGGCGAACGTGGCATTTTGACGCCAGAGATGATAGAGCCCGAAATTAACGCTGAAAATATCCATTTCCCAAACACGAGTTTGGTAGTACTTGAAAATACAGTAAACAAAGGTGGAGGCAGTTGTTATACACTTGAGCAGATAGCGCCTATAGCCAAATTATGTAAAGAACGTGGCCTGAAACTGCATCTGGATGGCGCCCGCATATTTAACGCCCTGGTGCATACAGGTGATAACGCTGCAGACTACGGGCAATATTTCGATGGCATTTCGGTGTGTTTGTCCAAAGGTTTGGGTGCGCCGGTTGGTTCGGTGTTGCTGGCCGAT
>Ga0157373_10000248_pt1 | contig 44217 bp, 26 predicted proteins | sample C65metaG_FD_113460 | JGI IMG/M metagenome (GOLD analysis project Ga0157373, IMG submission 113460) | Corn rhizosphere microbial communities from Kellogg Biological Station, Michigan, USA - C6-5 metaG | ecosystem: Host-associated > Plants > Roots > Rhizosphere > Soil | place: USA: Michigan... | reverse complement strand
TTATATCAGATAATGACGGCAATATCATTGAATTTAAGGAGAAGCCTCAAATAGGCGAAGGATGGATCAACGGAGGTTTCTTTGTTTTTGATTACAGGATTTTTGATTATCTGGAAAATGATCAAACGATACTCGAAAGAGAGCCTTTAGAAGATCTTACCCGCAACGGGCAATTGGTTACCTATAAGCACGAAGGGTTTTGGCAATGTATGGATACCATCCGCGATAGGGATAATTTAAATGAAATATGGCAGCAAGGGAATGCTCCCTGGTTCCCTAATCATTAATACGAAATTAAAATTACATCATAATGTTTAAAGGTATTTACACAAACAAAAGAGTGTTGGTTACCGGGCATACCGGTTTTAAAGGATCTTGGTTAACAGCCTGGTTACTTAAAATGGGCGCACACGTGGCAGGTTACTCTGTTGGTATACCAACCCAACCTTCTCATTTTGAGGATATGGGTCTTGAAAACAAAATACAACATTTTATTGGCGATATACGCGACTATGATACCCTATTTGCCGCCTGTAAGTCATTTAAGCCTGAGTTTATCTTTCACCTGGCCGCACAGCCGCTGGTAAGATACTCTTACGAGCACCCTAAAGAAACCTTTGAAGTAAATATGATAGGGACCTTAAATGTATTAGAATGTATTAAAAATCTTTCTGATGTTGTAAAGGTTGGTGTTATGATTACCAGCGATAAATGCTATGATAATGTGGAATGGTTATACGGCTACAGAGAAGACGATAAATTAGGAGGAGATGATCCGTATAGCGGCTCAAAGGGCGCAGCCGAACTGATAGCGAAGTCTTATATAAAATCGTTCTTTAATAAACCAACATCTACTGTTAGAGTATCAACGGTTAGGGCCGGCAATGTTATCGGAGGAGGTGATTGGGCATTGGACAGAATCGTTCCGGATATAGTAAGATCGTGGTTCAAGGATAAAGCCGTTGAGATCAGAAGCCCGTTAAGCACGCGCCCATGGCAGCATGTGTTGGAGCCCTTAAGCGGCTACCTAAGCCTGGGTGCTGATTTGTATTTATCTTCTGCTAATGCTGGAGAACCATTTAACTTTGGACCCGATTCCAGCGTAAATAAAAACGTGGGTGAACTTATTGCCGAAATGCAAAAATCATGGGAAAACTCTGCTGGTTGGATAAACACCGGCAACGCATCCGATAGCCACAAAGAATCGAATTTATTGAAACTTTGTTGCGATAAGGCGAATATAACCCTAAAATGGTATCCAACTCTGGATTTTAACGAAACTATTTTGTTTACAACAGAGTGGTATACGGATTATAAACTGGAGAAAGAACCCGTTTATGAAATTACGATGAGACAGATAGCAAATTATATAGAAATTGCTGAAACAAAAAGTATAGCATGGGCGCAAATTTAAACAGTTCCGATCAGCAACTGATACAGGGTGTTTCACTTACTCCTCTTAAGCAAATTGCAGATGATCGGGGAGTGGTTATGCATCATATAAATCATTTGTCATCAACATATAGAGGCTTTGAGGAATCCTATATCTCAAAAACGTTTCCCGGAAAGCTTAAAGCATGGAAGTTGCATTTAAGGATGACCCAAAACTTTTGTGTCCCATCAGGGAAAATGCATTTTGTATTGTACGACAATCGCGACGATTCACAAACCAAAGGTTTGATCAATGAGTTTTTATTGGACGAAGATGAAAACTACCACCTTTTATCAATACCGCCTAATATTTGGTACGGTTTTGAGTGTATAGGCAATAGCACGGCAATAATTGTCAACGTATCAAATGTTTTGTTTGATCCGGCAGAGGCCTTGAAACTTGACCCATTTGATGGGCGCATCCCTTACTCTGGCTGGATAAGTTTAACAAAATAACTGAAGGACCTTAATAGTAATATTTTGACAGAGATAAATAAGCCCCTCGTTAGCGTTATTATGAATTGTTATAATAGCTCAATCTATTTAAAAGAGGCTATAGACAGCGTAATAGACCAAACCTATCAAAACTGGGAGATTGTTTTTTGGGATAATCAATCAACTGACGAAAGCGCATCTATTTTTAACAGCTACAAAGATACGAGATGTAAGTACTTTTATGCACCACAACACACCTCGTTAAGTACTGGCAGAAACCTGGCTGTTGAAAAGGCAAATGGCGAAATAATTGCATTTTTGGATTGCGATGATATCTGGATGCCACATAAACTGGAAGAGCAGATCGTCCCTTTTTGTAAGAATGACCGTGTTGGAATAGTATATTCAGACTTTGAGCTTTTGTTGAATTCATCAACCGTATCAGCAAAAAAAATGTTATCGTCTTTTTCGCAGATCCGTTGTTATCCCCATGGCCCTAAAAATATCTACCACACATTGTTAAGGGCAAATTTTATCATCTTTTCAACGGTATGTATCCGAAAATCGATTTATACAAGGGCTGGAGGGTTTACTGATAAATTTAATCATAATGAAGATTACGAGTTATTATTAAAATGCAGTACTTTATCAGATGCAGTTTGTACTGATAGCAAAACGCTTAGATACAGGATACACGGCAGTAATAATTCATATGCCAATTTGGAAATCGGCTACCTCGAGATCAGGGCGATATTAAATGAATTAAAAAACGATAAGTGGGTTCAAAAGGCTATTAATGTTAATGAGGCCAGGTATTTAGTATATTTGTTTTTCAAGGATCATAAATTTGCACATTTAAGGGCTTTATTGCATATAAATATATTAAAGGGACTAACAGCCCTTTTTGCCAGAAGAATATATTTTACCTTATACGGCATCAACAACTTAAACTAACATTTAATTTAAACTACATAATCTGATCAATTGTCCTTATGAGTATTTAAAATGATAGTTAAATTAAGTAGAATACTATTTATATTTTTATTATTTATTCTGTTAATTGATCCAAGCGATAGAATATTTCACATTAAGCTGGTGCTTTTCTTTCTGGTTTTTTTTGTTTGGATAATCAATAAAATCATTACCAAAAAAAATATCTCCTTTAATAAGGATGCTGCTTTTATCAGTTTCTTCTTTTTGCTGATCCCTGTTGTCGGAATAATTTCGGGAATAATTCAAAATACAATAGCGGATGCTGATTTTGCCGCCGGGATTGTAAAATCATTTAGCATTTTTATTTTAATCAATTTTATAATTGATACCAAAATACCAATTTATGAATATTTCAATTGGGTATCCTTATCTATTCCGTTGCTCATCATTCCAATATACTTTACTTACCTGATAAACCCGGTGTATTTTAAAAACATCGGGTTGTATTTGGTTGACGCTAAGGATGAAGCAGCTTTTGATGTCAGAAATTTTTATGGCTTTACTGTTGTGATGATCTACTATAAAACCAGTGCCTTGCTGGTATTTCCATTAGCATACTTCTTATACAGGTTTATGTTAAATAGAAGATTTATGTATTTGCTTCTGTCGGTAATTTGCTTTGCAGCGTTATTTTTATCAGGCACCAGGGGAAACATAATTGCCGCCTTTATAGTTGTTGTATATCTCTTTTTTAATCACATTATTGTCAATAAAAAAATCATTGTCCTGTTTATTTCAATACTGTTTACGATATACGCCGGATTTGTTTTCATCAGTAACCTCTCATTTGACGATAAGGATACTTCACAGGATATAAAAGCTGGTCACATGCAATCATATATACAGCTTTTTAAAGATAAGCCTTTAACACTACTGTTTGGAGAGGGACCCGGAAGTAAGTTTTTTTCGAAGGGGCTTAATGCGAATATCCTCCAATCTGAGTTAACGTATCTAGATCTGGTTAGAATGTTTGGAATACCGTTAACCATTATATTGTTAGCTATACTTGCGTACCCCTTGCTGTATTTAAGCAAAAACAAATTGAGCAATAAACATAAAGATGCTGTAATTGCCTATTATGCATATCTGTTTATTGTTGGTACTAACCCGTTATTAATAAGTTCAACAGGTGTGGTAGCCGTTATAATTATGTACTCTTTTATTCAGAAAGACCGGTTACCATACAATACCGCGATCGGTCAACTTAATCAAGTGTAATTTGAAATCGATAAATAAAATTTCTGTTTGTATAGCTACTTATAATGGCGAAAAATATATTGTCGAGCAGATAGAATCAATCTTAACACAGCTCCCTGATGATGGTGAGATCATTATTTCTGACGATTGTTCAACAGACGACACACTTAACCTGATCAATTCATTTAATGATAAAAGAATATCTATTTATAAAAATGAATCGAGAAACCTTATTAAAAACTTCGAGAATGCGATTAAACATGCCCGCGGAGAGATCATTTTTCTTGCCGACCAGGACGATATATGGGCGCTGGATAAGGTGAAAAAAATGCTTGAAATTTTTGACAAGGGTTTCGATATCGTAGTTTCGGATTGCGAGATCATCAATGCCGAATACAAAGTAGTAGTACCTTCTTATTTTAAAGCAATCGATTCGGGTAGTGGTTTTATAAGGAACTTAGTTAAAAGAAATAGCTACATGGGATGCTGTATGGCCTTTAGAACGACTGTTAAAGAAATGGCGCTACCCTTTCCGGAAAAAATACCAATGCACGATTTATGGATAGGAATGCTGGGTGAAATTAATTATAAACCTTATTTTTTGGATGAAAAATTAGTAATGTACAGGCAGCATGAAAATAACGCCTCAGATACCTCATTGGGCATAAGCAAATATTCTTTATGGCAGAAAATAGAATTTCGGATAATAATATTGTATTATTTATTGGGCAGGTTTTTTAAATATAAATTTTATAACAATTAGGCGTATTTAAAATGATATATAAAAGATGTGGTCATCAAACTATTTTCTTCAATATAAAGTTTCTTTTGTGTGTATGTGTTAATGTTTAATTTAGCAGCAATTATTGCGCATCCTTCAGACGGTTTATTTTGGCCTATATAATGATAAAAGCGATAAATTTTACAAGCTTAAAATAAATAACATGGTTTTAAATCGAAATACATTAGCCGACCTTATACTAGAAAAGTTAGTTTTAAAAAAGGAAGAATTAAAAAAGGAGTTTTCTATAAAAGGACGTATCAACTCGTGTTTTATAGATGATTTGCTTCCGGAAGAAATAGCGAAGCAAATATATGATGCATTTCCATCTCCCGAAGAAATGGCGATCCATAAATCGCTGAGGGAAAATAAACGGATTGCAGCGCAAATGGATCTTTATAACCCATTGTTAGAAGAAATAGTTTTTGCTTTTCAAGATAGGCGGATAGTTGATATAGTAGAGAAAATTACATCAATAAAGGAAATGACTCCGGACGAACATCTTTATGCCGGCGGTATAAGCTTAATGGCTCATGGAAACTTCCTTAACCCACATCTGGACAATTCTCATGATAACGATAGAGAGAATTACAGAGTGTTAAATTTATTGTATTATGTTACCCCCGATTGGGATGAGAATAATGGCGGTAACCTTGAACTATGGGACAATGGTACCAAAAGCAAGCAAAGAACAATTCATTCTAAGTTTAACAGGTTGGTTTTAATGATAACCAATAAATCATCCTTCCATTCTGTAAGTAAAGTAATATCTCAGGGCAAAAGATGCTGTGTATCAAATTATTATTTTTCAAAGCACCCGGCCGAGAACGAAGAATACTTTCATGTTACCTCTTTTTATGGAAGGCCGGAGCAGCCAATCAGAAATGTTGTGCTAAAGATAGATGCAACATTGCGTAATCTTCTCAGAAAAATAACCACGAAAAGAGTTATCGAAACAAAACATATTTATAACAAAAATAAAAAGTGAGCCGGATTACTGCCAGTATTGTATTGTATAATAATAAAATTGAGGTTGTAAATAAAGCAGTATCCAGTATTTTAAATAATAATGACAGTATCATATTATATATAATCGATAATTCGCCTGTCGATGATTTAAAAAAAATAGCATTTGGTCAGCGGGTATTATACATACATAACCCATCGAACCCAGGTTTTGGTGCTGCTCATAATATCGCTATTGATCGGGCTATAAAAGAAGGGTCGGAATACCATTTTGTTATCAACCCCGATATTTATTTTGATGGCGATGTAATTACCCCAATGGTTAATTACATGGAATCAAACCCCGATATTGGTAGTATGATGCCAGAAATATTGTATCCGGATGGTACCATACAATACTTACCCAAACTATTACCAAGCCCGTTTTGGATATTAAGGAGAAAAGTGAAATATCCACCAAATTTATACAAAGCATTTGTAGCGAAGTACGAATTAAGGGATATCGATCCCCAAAAGGTATATAACGCTCCAATTATTTCTGGCTGCTTTACATTATTAAATTTACAAGCCATTAAAGAAATAGGCGGGTACGATGATAAATACTTTATGTATTTTGAAGATTGGGACTTATCAAGAAGAATCACCGGGAAGTACCGCACGGTATACTTTCCTAAAGTATCCATCTATCATGAATATGATTCCGGGGCAAATAAAAGTTGGCATTTATTTAAGATATACTTAAAGTCAGCCTTCCATTATTTTAACAAATGGGGATGGATATTTAATAAAGGCAGAAAATTAATTAATGCTAAAACATTAGATCAATTTAATTAATGAAAGCGTTATTAACAGGTTCTTCAGGCTTTGTAGGACAGAATTTGTTAGCCTACCTATCTAAAGAAATTGATTGTGATTCCATAACCCGTCAGGATCTTAACGCGCTGCGGCCAGCGCTTCTCTCTACTGCCGATGTTATTATCCATCTTGCAGGCAAGGCACATGATTTGAAGAAAGTATCCCATTCGCAAGAATATTACCATGTAAATTATGAGCTAACTAAAAACCTGTATGATGAATTTTTATTATCAAATGCCACGAAATTTGTTTTTATAAGCTCGGTAAAAGCAGTTGCTGATTCGGTTGATGGCGTTTTAAAGGAAGATTTTACACCTAACCCTCAAACAGATTATGGAAAATCGAAATTGATGGCTGAAGAATATATTATGCGACAGCCGTTGCCTCAGGGCAAATCATATTACATTTTGCGCCCCTGTATGATACATGGCCCCGGAAACAAAGGGAACTTAAATTTATTGTATAAGGTTGTTAAAAGAGGGTTCCCATATCCGTTAGCGCTATTTGAAAATAAGCGGTCATTTTTAAGCGTTGAAAACTTGTGCTTTGTAATTAATGAACTGATTTCCAGAAACGATATCCCAGGAGGAATATACCATATTGCAGACGATGAAGCCTTATCTACCAATGAGGTTATCTCCATCCTGGCCTCGTCGTTAAATGTGAAGCCTGTATTATGGAAAGTTCCGAAAGGGGTTGTAACCTTTTTAGCGCGGGTAGGAGATCGCTTGCGTTTACCTTTAACCACTGAACGCCTGCATAAACTTACCGAAAGCTATATTGTTGGTAACCAAAAACTAAAGGAGGCGCTTAACAAGCAATTACCTTTAACAACTTTGCAGGGTTTGAAGATCACAGCCGATTCATTTAGGAATACGTAATGATTTGTTTTGCTATATTTTTTCCATTGCAAAAAATTAACCTGGCATTGTTATATGCTTTAACTTATGAATATATTAATGACCTTCTTTTTTCTTTTTATATTGATCGTGGCCGAGCTTGTCTACTTCAAAATAGCTGATCGATATAATATTATTGATAAACCTAACCATCGCAGTTCCCACAGTCAAATAACAATTCGTGGCGGAGGAATAATTTTTCCGGTTTCCTTATTGTTATGGTTTTTCTTACTTGGTATGCAATATCCATTTTTCGTTGCCGGAGTCTTGATGATCTCAGCGATTAGTTTTATTGATGACCTGAAGGATATTTCGAGAAGAGTGCGGATGGCTGTACATGTCGTAGCTGTAAGTTTTGCCTTTTATCAACTGCACCTGTTTACCATGCCGTGGTGGGTTACCGTTACAGCCTATATTATGGTGATAGGTACAATTAATGCCTATAACTTTATGGATGGCATAAACGGTATTACCGGCATCTATAGCCTGGTATTAATGGGCAGCTTATTGTGGATCAATCAATACCGTTTTAGGTTTATTGAAGATTCAATGCTCATTGTTTTGATAATAAGCCTGGTAGTTTTTCTTTTTTTTAATTGCCGGAAGACCGCCGTTTGCTTTGCGGGCGATGTTGGTAGCATATCAATTGCGTTTATTGCCTGTTTCCTGCTCATCAAGCTAATTATCGAAACGTCTCAGCCTTGTTATGCCTTCATGCTTAGTGTATATGGTGTTGATTCGATTAGCACAATATTGATCAGAGCTGTGCGAAAAGAAAACATATTTGAAGCACACCGGATGCACTTGTATCAGGTATTAGTTAATCAGCACAAGCAACCCCATTTAGTTGTATCTGTGTTGTATGGGGGAGTGCAAATTGCGATCAATTTTTTTATTCTATGTATAATAAAAAAAGAAGCTTATTTTTGTTTCGGATTCCTAATTATCCTGCTTTTATTTTTATACACCTGTATCAGAGCATACAGTGAAGTTTTTTTTAGAAAAAAAGAAAACTAAAAATAAAAACCATTGTTTAGAAACTATTGTTGTTACTAAGCTTCTTAATAATATATTAAATAACCGGGTTATTTATTGCAAATAAATTAATTATACGCTTACTTTGTAAGGTAAATTAAACCCTGACCTGTTTTTTTAGTTTAATGGGAGTGGGCTTTAAAATTCAACTATGAAGAACATTTACAACCGAATTAACGTTATACCGCGTTGGATTATATTTCTTATCGATATATCCTTTTGTTCCGTCTCTTTAGTATTTGCCTATCTCGTACGCAATAATTTTGATTCAAATAAGCTTGATTTTACGGGTATTAAAGTAAGCTTATTATTATATCTGGGTATCAATTGTATAGTTTTTGCCGTAGTAAAAACTTATGCCGGTATAGTTAGATATTCAAACACCCAGGATTCTTTCAGAATACTGCTCGCTATATTCCTTAGTAACATTGCTGTTTTTGCCCTTGGCGAGACAGTTGTACGCCATGAAATAAAAGCAACAATACCAGCAGTAATTTTGGTGATTTCGGGGCTAAGCAGCTTTTTGTTATTAATTACGTATCGTGCTTTGGTTAAATATTCTTTTGTTTATATAAAAAATCTAAAACTCAATCAACGTAAAGTAGCCATTTATGGCGCCAACGAAACTGGTGTAAATACAAAACGGACGCTTGATCATCAACTTGATTTGAACATGAACACTGTTGCCTTTTTGGAAGAAGACGAAACGAAGTGCGGGAAAACGGTAGACAATGTAAGAGTTCACAATTTAAAAACGTTAGAAAAACTTATTGCCAGCGAAAAAATCAGTGATTTAATTATCGCGGATGCTTCAATTTCTGTAGCCTTAAAAAACCAGATAATTGACGTTTGTTTAAATAACGGCGTGAAGGTTTTAAATGTACCTCCAATTACCAATTGGATAAATGGACAAATAGATACCCGTCAAATACAAAATATAAAAATAGAAGATGTACTTGAGCGTGACTCAATTAACGTTAATAATGAGTTAATTGATAGTCAGATACATGGAAAAACTATATTGGTAACTGGTGCGGCCGGCTCAATAGGCTCTGAACTGGTTAGGCAACTACTTAAATACAGCCCGAAACTTATAGTTTTAAATGATATTGCAGAAACGGCCCTTCACGAACTATCGCTCGAATTACAAGATAGTTTAAATGCCGATAACTTTATTGCTTTTATTGGGGATGTAAGAAACGAAGAACGCATGGAGCTTTTGTTTGAAACGTATGGTCCCGACTATGTATATCATGCAGCAGCATACAAACATGTTCCGATGATGGAGGATAACCCATCAGAGGCGGTAAATACTAATATTTTAGGAACCAAAACCGTTGCCGACCTGTCAATGCGGTACGGTGTTGATAAATTTGTAATGATTTCGACCGATAAAGCCGTTAATCCTACAAACGTAATGGGTGCATCTAAGCGAATTGCCGAAATGTATGTTCAGTCACTCGTAAACGCATATCCAAACGGCAATGGTAAGCTTAGTATTTTGCATGGTAATGATCGCAATGTCGTCAAAACAAAGTTCATCACCACAAGGTTCGGTAATGTGTTAGGATCTAATGGCTCTGTAATACCGCGTTTTAAGGCGCAAATACAAAAGGGTGGGCCAATTACAGTTACACATCCCGAAATTACCCGTTATTTTATGACTATACCGGAAGCTTGCCGGTTAGTTTTAGAAGCCGGATCGATGGGATGCGGCGGTGAGATATATCTGTTTGATATGGGTAAATCCGTTAAAATTGTTGATTTGGCGAAAAAGATGATCCGCTTATCGGGTTTTATTGTAGATCAGGATATCAAAATCACTTTTACCGGCTTACGTCCGGGCGAAAAGTTGTACGAGGAATTATTAAATGACTCTGAAAACACAATGCCTACCCACCATGAAAAAATCATGATTGCAAAAATACGCAAGCAATCCTATGAGAAGGTAAATCAAAGTGTTAACGAATTGCTTACTTTATCGCAATTATTTAAGGATGAGAAGGTTGTTAAAAAGATGAAGGAGATAGTTCCTGAATACAAAAGCAATAACTCAATATTTGAGGAGTACGATAAAGAAATCGTCCCGCTTGCAGTTAATGTATAATAACCGCTTTATACGTCCGTATCCTTAATCACAGATATAAATAGCTATATTTGCAGCCTGAAATTTTACCGACTAATAATGGGCGAAACAAAAATTTTGCAGCAAATTCACGATCATATTGAGGTTTCAAAGCTTCTGACCCAAAAACATCAAATAAGCAATATTGATGCGTCAATTGAGTTGCTTGCCCAAACTATACAAAGCGGACATAAGATATTGCTTTTTGGCAACGGCGGTAGTGCCGCCGATGCACAACATATTGCAGCCGAGTTTACCGGAAGATTTGTAAAGGAACGTATCGGTTTACCCGCCATCGCTTTAACTACAGATACATCAGCACTAACGTCTATTGGTAACGATTATAGCTTTGACAGGGTGTTTTCGCGCCAGGTTGAAGCCTTGGCGCAACCAGGCGATCTGTTGATAGGTATATCAACAAGTGGTAACAGTACAAATGTTATAAATGGGCTTAATGCGGGTAAATTAAAACAATGTAAACTGATAGGCTTTAGCGGAAATGACGGAGGGGCAATGAAATCAATATGCGATGTGAATATCATTATTGACAGCACGATTACTGCGCGTATACAGGAAATGCATATACTGGTGGGCCACATATTATGTTCGGCTATTGACGACCTGTTTTGAAGGACGATATACGTTTTTTTCAGTATAAGTCATCAAGCACAATTCTCTTTTTGATGTAATATCAAAATAACCATATCTTGGAACGTTCTACGACGATAATTAATTGTGGATCGATTTGATTCTTAGATGCGCGTCGGGTTAAATCTAATTTATTTTTACAGAATCGTATAAAAAATGAAGAAAGCATTAATTTGCGGTGTTTCGGGTCAGGATGGAGCTTACCTATCAAAGTTACTATTAAGCAAAGGGTATAAAATTTATGGCGGCTCAAGAGATGCACAGGCTTCCTCCTTCAAAAATCTTGTCAGGCTCGGCATTAAAGATGAAATTGAATTTGTATCTATAAATATTTGCGATTTTAGAAGCGCATTGCAAACCATAATGCGTATACGACCTGACGAGATCTATAACCTGGCAGGGCAAACATCAGTCGGTTTGTCGTTTGAACAACCTGTAGAAACTTTAGAAAGCATCAGTGTTGGCACGTTAAATTTATTAGAAGCTATCCGTTTCTCTGCTCAAAAAATTAAATTATATAATGCCGGCTCAAGCGAATGCTTTGGCGATACCGGTAACTTGCCGGCTAATGAAGATACAGCATTCAGGCCTCGAAGCCCTTACGCCGTTGCAAAGGCAACCGCTTTTTGGGAGGTAGCAAACTATCGTGAAGCTTATAAATTGTTTGCATGTACTGGTATTTTATTTAATCACGAGTCGCCATTAAGACCAGCACGCTTCGTTACTCAAAAAATTATCAGTACCGCCGTGCGTATATACAGAGGAAGCGATGAGAAGCTGGTATTAGGCAATATTGACATAGAACGTGATTGGGGCTGGGCGCCAGATTATGTAGAAGCTATGTGGTTGATTATGCAACAGGATGAGCCTGAGGATTTTGTGATTTCGACGGGCACTACAAATTCTTTGAGAAAGTTTATAAATGTAACATTTGACTATTTAAAGTTAGACACTGATAAATATGTAGTTATTAATAATGAACTTATGCGTCCTACTGATTTGAAAACGGGAAGATCTGATCCATCAAAGGCTCATAAAAAATTAGGATGGAAAGCCAAAGCAACAATGGAAGATGTTATCAGATACATGATAGAAGCCGAACTTGATCTATATAAATAATTGATGGAAATACAAGATCATTACAAATATGACCTGAATTTATGTCAATTATGCTGTTATCTCTCCATAAAAATCAAGAAAAAGTAGCTGGCGACTTGTTGGGAGAACGTTAAATTAATAGTACCTTAGCTTACTCTTAGTAATTGCGCTGTAGGTTTATATGGTTAATAAATACTCAACATTTTTTAAGGCAATAAATCTTTTTGTTGATTACCTACTGTTGAATATATCTATGTTGCTGGTTTATGTTTACCTGGATAAACCCGTAACGATTTTTTTAAACAATAAACAATATCTTCCTGTAGTTTTGGTTTTTAACCTCATCTGGTTACTATCAGCCAATATAACCGGTTTATACGAGCATGTGCTTAATAAAGACTCGGTAAAAACCTTCAGAACTGTATTTCAAACCTATTTGTTGTTTTTGAGCCTTATTTGCATTACTATTTTAATAGTAATCGGTACCAAGCGATACTCCATAACCCGATCATATCTTTTTTACACGATAGCGTTATTTGGGTTCTTTTTGGGCTCGTGGAAAGTAGCATTCCTTTACATCAGGAGGCGGGGGCGCGGCATATTAAAGGATGCGCGTAATGTAATTATTGTTGGAGCCGGGAGAGCCGGACATGAACTGCGCACTTACTTTAGATACAACCCGTTTGGGGGATATAATTTATTAGGTTTTTTTGATGATAATCCGGAGCGCGTAGCCGAGAAGGGGCTTTACCTGGGGCATACGCAACACTGCATGGAATATGTGCTTACTAATAAGGTTGATGAAATATATTGCGCATTACCCTATTCACAACATGATGTTATTGAACGTTTGATGATTGATGCCGATAAAAACCTGGTACGTTTTAAAATTGTTCCTGAATATCACGAATACATAAAAAAACATACTTACCTGCAAACATTCGGTAATATTCCTATTATTTCAATCAGGCCGGAACCGTTAGAGAATTTATTGAACCGTGGGCTTAAACGCGGTTTTGATATTGCATTTTCATTGTTTGTAATTGTGTTTCTTTTTAGTTGGTTATATCCATTATTGGCGATATTAATAAAACTGGAAAGTAAGGGGCCGGTGCTTTTTGTCCAAAAACGATCAGGACGTGATAACAGCCCGTTCAATTGTTATAAGTTCAGGAGTATGTATGTAAATAAAGAGTCGGATACATTACAGGCAACCAAGGGCGATTCGCGTATTACCAGATTAGGTGCTTTTTTAAGAAGAACCAGCATTGATGAATTACCACAGTTTTTTAACGTGCTGACCGGACATATGTCTGTCGTGGGGCCGCGTCCACACATGATAAGTCATACCGAACAGTACTCACAGTTAATAGATCGTTTTATGGTACGCCACTTCCTAAAGCCCGGCATCACCGGTTGGGCTCAGGTTAACGGCCTGCGGGGCGAAACCCGTACTACTGAAGCTATGCTTGAGCGTGTTGAGGCCGATGTTTGGTACCTGGAAAACTGGTCGTTTGTACTTGACATGAAAATTATCTTTCTGACGGTATGGAACTCAGTACGTGGCGATAAACACGCCTTTTAACAAATGCATAGCTTTACCGACCAACTTGGCCGTATAATTCAAATAAAGCATCCACCGCAACGTATTATTTCGTTAGTACCATCACAAACTGAGTTATTGTTTGATCTGGGGTTGGGTGATCGTATTGTTGGTATTACCAAATTCTGCAACCATCCATTGGATAAAGTAAACCGGATACCCAAAGTTGGCGGAACCAAGAAATTAAACTTTGATAGTATACAAAGTCTTACCCCCGATTTGATTATAGGCAATAAGGAAGAAAATGAGCAAACGCAAATAGAGTTTCTGATGAACCACTATCCTGTTTGGATGAGCGATATCGTTACCCTGCACGATGCCTTACAAATGATATCGGGCATTGGTAGCATCACCAATACCCAAGCCCGGGCAGATGTGTTAATTGCCCGTATAACAGAAAACTTTGCAGGTTTGATGCCTTGCAAAACAACTTTAAAAGTTGTTTACCTTATTTGGAAAAAACCATTTATGGCGGCAGGGCCGGGGACATTTATTAATGTTATGTTGCAATACTGTGGCTTTGTAAACATAATTGAAAAAGAACGTTATCCTGAATTAGCGTTAGCTGAAATGCAAAATTTAAAGCCAGATGCTGTATTGCTGTCTTCAGAGCCATACCCGTTTAAAGGAAAGCATATAAATGAGTTTAAAAGTATATTTCCGGATAGCGGGATACATTTGGTTGATGGTGAAATGTTTTCGTGGTATGGCAGCCGTTTGTTGCTTGCTGCAGAATACTTCAGGCAATTAGTACTTGAGATGCAAATCCGGGGTAGCAACTAATTTCAATTTTTTTGCTGCTGCATTTTTGTATTTGCAATTTTAGCTTACCTTTGCAGTCCTGTAAAAAACCAATATGCGGAAGTGGCGTAATTGGTAGCCGCACCAGACTTAGGATCTGGCGCCGCGAGGCGTGGGGGTTCGAGTCCCTTCTTCCGCACTGAAAGTTTAAGTCGTTAACTTATTAAGTTAGCGGCTTTTTTTGTTTTATCGGTTTTGAGCTAAGAAATTTTATCATCCGTTTTAGCCTGCGCGATAATCGATCCATTCAAGCAGCAATGATTTAAACTCGGTCATGGAAGTTATCTCTCCATATAACTCAACATTTGGATAATTTAATATAAGATCCGGATCTGCCCAATCAAAAGAAATGCATTCGTCATATTCTCTTCCTTGCAGCGCATTGTTAATCTCTTCAACTATGCGTTCACATTCAACGATATGAAGATCAAATATGAGCCTTAATTTATAAAACTTTTCAACATCGACCATCATGTGTTCTCTGACTGCGAGTGTGTTTTCGTTTACAATGTGCGCTTCTTGTATCGGCTCAACTCCACGCGCGTTTTCAATAATATTTTTAAAAAATTTTACAATTCCCATTTATTTATTGCAGAACGTTATGTATAAACGTACAGAAATCAATTCAAACTTTTATAAGTTGATTTATTATCTTCAAAAGTCCCGTTGGCACCAATATATTGCCATGGTCACATCGGCGGTTATCGACGAAGTACATACCGAAAGAGGTGCAAAGTTTCCTGTTACCCACTCGTTTGGTTGTCAGGAGTTTCTTTGTCGAAAGCGATCAGCTGATTCTTAAGGAAGGCTATTGTCCGGATCGTTATCAATAAAAATAACCAGTTTGCTTAGTGAATTTTGATAAGATGAGTATGTAATTATCGCAAATCTGTCATCAATAAATATAACTTTGAATATTTACACCGATAACGTATGCTTTTAAATCCCCTGAAACAAAAGCGTAATTCGGCATCGTCTTTTTTCGTTGTCGTTTTTACAATTGCTACAATTGGTTGTTATGCGCAAGATACAGCGCCTTCGGTGCTTTATTCTCCGGATGGCCATACCAGGCTGGAAACCGGCTTAAATTACCGGCACGAGTTGGCCTATAATTTAACGTTCAATAATAAGATAATCACTTTCTGGTCTCGTTTGGGGTTGGTTTTGGATAATATGGATATTGGTAAACCGGTAACAGTGATCAGCACGTTAACCAGAAAGCATTCCGAGAAGATCAAATGGCCATTGGGAGAGTCAAAGGTTATCGAGAATAACTATCATGAACTTATACAGCATTGTCGGGCCGGCGGAATCAATTTCGACATTATCTACCGGTGTTATAACGGAGCGGTCGCTTTCAGATATGTCATCCATAAAAATCCCGGTGAAGTAACACGTGTAAATAAAGAGCTGACAGAATTTAACCTGGCAGGCGATTATGGAATATTCCAATATCATGAAGAGTCGCAATTCAGCAAGTTAGCCTTGAATAAGATGATATACACCTGTGATCTTCCTGCTACAATGTTTGATACAGGCCGAATGTATTTAAGCATCGGTGAGGCTGATAACCGAAATTATACGAAATGTGTGTTGGTTAAAGGAGCAACATCAAACAGCCTGAATTTAAGCTTTTATATTGATACTCTGTACCGCAATCACCAGGTTTCTGAGGTAAGGAAAGATACACTTGTTGAATTCGCAGGTTCATTTGAAACCCCGTGGAGAACGATCAGCTGTGCAGAGACGGCAATCGGTCTGCATGATTTTAGCCAGCTATATCTTAAACTCGTGGATCCCGCAGGTAAGACTTCGCCTGATTCGGTAAGGCCAGGGAAAGTAGTGAGGTTAGAGTTGAATACAAAAGCCGGAATTGAGGGGATCGACTTTGCGGCGGCACATAACTTTAGCTATGTACTATTTGATGCAGGATGGTATGGCGCGGAGTTCAGGACAACATCGGATCCGACGAAACCCATCGATGGTTTTGATATTGAGAAGATCACCGCCTATGGCCGGTCTAAAGGCATCGGTGTGATATTATATGTCAATTACGTTGGATTGAAAAATAAACTGGATGCCATTTTGCCGCTTTACAAAAAATGGGGCGTTGCAGGATTGAAATTTGGTTTCGTTGACGGAGGTACGCAAAAAGGCCTGTCGTGGCTCGATACGGCGATGCAAAAAGTAAATGATTATGGATTTGTTTTAAATGTACATGATCATTATAAACCTACCGGTCTGAGCCGTCGATATCCATATCAGCTATCGCAGGAAGGTATACGTGGCGACGAGAACAGCCCGGATGCTTTTCATACCATGGTATTGCCTTACACGCGTTTTCTTGCAGGTGCGGCCGATTTTACCTTCTGTTACCCCAATAGCAAAAGCTCATTCGCTAAAAACCTGAAAGTTAGCAAAGGGCAGCAAATGGCGCTTACAGTAATTTATTTTAGCCCGATGCCATCCATATTCTGGTATGGTAAACCGAAAGATTATACGAATGAGCAGGAGATAGAATTCTTTAAATATGTTCCAACGGTATGGGACGAAAGCCGGTACCTGGCAGGCGAGATAGGCGAAAACATCGCGGTGGCCAGAAAAAAAGATAAGGTATGGTATATGGGTATCGCCTCGGGTACAAAAAGCTGGTCGGCTTCCGTTTCGCTGGATTTCCTGGATCGTGGAAAAAAGTATGAGGCGACCATTTATGAGGATGACGGGCAAAACGGTGTGCGTATTCATAAATCCACAGTAACCTCTAAAACTGTGTTACCATTTGCGATTGGTGCAACTGAAGGGCAGGCTATCATACTGCGTACTGTAAAATAATATAGATATAACCCCTGGTAAGGCTACAGACGATTTTTTTAAATTGCGTGAGTATAGAAGCTACCGGGCCTTGTCTTTAACATTAAACAGCACCAGATCATTTCTGAGCAGAAAACTGATATGATTACGCTGCTGCCAATAAACCCATTTTAGTAACCCTTAATTTAATGATTATGATCTTTTTCTACAGTAAAAAGTCCCGGATCGGCCGGCTTTGCGCATTACTGCTTATGGTGCTTGCCTGCCATGCAGTATCTGCACAAAACCAAACCGTAACCGGGAAGATCCTCGACGCCACAACCGGCGACCCCATTATCGGCGCAAGCGTACGTGTTGCCGGCACTTCAACCGGTGTAGCCGCAGATATGAACGGCGCATTTAAGATAAGTGTTCCGAATGGAGGGAATCTTGAAGTTAAAAGTTTAGGTTATATCACCTCAACCCAAAAGGCAACTTTTGATAAGCCAATGCTTATTAAATTAGTCTCATCTGCAGCAAATCTAAACGAAGTTGTAGTTGTGGGCTATGGCACCCAGAAACTGGCCACCATTACAGGCGCTATATCTACAGTAAGTGCTAAAGAATTTCAGGACAGGGGGCCAACCAACAACCCAATTGCAAATTTACAGGGGCAGGTACCCGGCGTTGTAGTTACCCGTACATCGGCTCAACCTGGCAGGGAGAACTGGAATTTCCAAATTCGCGGTGCCACATCAGTCAATTTCGCGGATCCTTTGGTTATACTTGATGGCGTAGCGCTTAACAACAATAATGAGCTAAATTCGCTTAATCCGGATGATATTGATAATATTTCTTTTCTAAAAGATGCCTCGGCTGCCATCTATGGATCGAGGGCCGCTTATGGAGTGGTGCTGATCACTACCAAAAAAGGCAGGAACGGCAATCTTATTGTGCAATACAGTCCTTCAGTATCCGAAAAACTTATCGGCTTGCAGCCTAAAATGACCAATATTACCGAATGGGCCAACGGTTTAAAAGAAGCAAAGATCAATGATAATTACGGCGTAGTACCAACAACCGACCTTTGGTATCAGATGGCTAATTTTGCTATCGCGAACGAAGGTACAGTGGTTTTAGCATCACAGATCCCCGGATATGCAGGTTCGCTTTCGGCAACTCCGCAACTGGTTTACAATGGCCTGCCGGTACCCATGTTTGGTGATGTAAAGGAACTCGATTTTAATGGTCCGCCGATGTCAAGCGTGCTGTGGGGCCGGGCAACATCCACACAGCACAATTTAAATTTTTCGGGCGGGTCTGATAAAAATACCTTCCGTGTTTCTTTGGGCTATCTTAACGACGGCAGCCAGTTACAGTTTGGCAATAATGGTAACCAACGCTATAATATGCGTTTTAGCAATCAATATAAATTCAGTGATAAATTAGAGTTATCAACCAACATATCGCTCGAAAGAAATAATATACAGCAACCAACATTGTATACTACAGGTAGTTACAGCGCATTGGGTAATGGCTTTCAGCCCGGTATACCGGCCTTTACCCAGTCGGGCAGACCATATCAGTGGGGCGGCGTTATCAGCCCGCCAGGGCAATTGCGTGATGGCGGAGATAATCTGGAAAATAATACCAGGGCACTGCTGAATAATATTATAGCCTATAAGTTTTTAAAACATTTAACTTTTACAGGCACCACGGGGTATAATTTGTGGTATCAGGACGATGCGGTGCAAGCCAAAGCAATCAATTTTTATTCGTACGATGATAAATACCTAATATCTACAACACCCAGTATTGGTACTGCAGGCAACACATCAGCTAATGAAAATTACTACAGGCAGAATATTGTGGATACTTACTATAACTTGATTGCACAAGTTGCCTATGCCAATACGTTTAAAAAAGATCATGATGTAACACTGATGCTGGGAACTTCATACGAGCGGGATGAATACGATATGACCAACTCGCGAACCTATAACCTGGGTAGTGATGACGTACCGTCTTTAAGTAATGGCTTGTCAAGTTCAACCTCTGGTTTTGTGGCCAATGGCGAGCAGCGTAATCATTATGCTCTTGGATCATACTTTGGCAGGTTTACCTATTCTTTTAAGGGTAAATATCTTTTAGAGGCTGCCGGAAGATATGACGGATCGTCAAACTTTATTGATTATAAAAGGTGGCACCCTTTCGGTAGCTTGCAGTTGGGATGGCGCGTTTCAGAAGAGTCGTTTGTTAAAAAATTAAACATTTTTGATAACCTCAAATTACGTGCATCTTATGGCACCACTGGCAACCAAAGTGGCATCAAATATTATGATTATATACAACAATTAATTGCCAGCAGCAGTAATACCCTGCTAGGTTCCAGCATTGCTACCAAAGTAGCAACAGATGGTTCGCTGATTTCTTTGGACAGAACCTGGGAAACCATAAAAAAGACCAATCTGGGTCTGGACTTTTCTGTTTTGCGGAACCGCTTGTCGGGCACATTTGAACTGTTTAAAAATTACAACCAGAATATGCTGGTCAATGTCACCTATCCCGGCGTGCTCGGTGCACAAGCTCCATCAACCAATAACGGTAATCTGGAAACCTGGGGATGGGAGGGTATGTTGACCTGGAAAGACCATGTTGGAAAAGTAGGGTACTCCATTTCGGCAAACATAACGGATAGCCAAAACAAACTGATATATCTTAACGGAAGTCCGTTATTAGGCGCTGGCTATAACTCTGCGGTGGAAGGTTACCCACTGGGCTCTTATTTCGGCCTTCAATACGCTGGGCGCCTGCAAACCCAGGATCAGGTTGATAACTACAACAAATACTATAGCGTAGGTGGTGTTATCAACAACATCGGTATACCGGCTGCAACTCCCCTAACTAACCTACCGGGACAATTTTCTGGCCTGCGCCCAGGTGATAACTTTTTCGCTGATGTAAATGGTGATGGAAAACTGAGCATCGGTACTTCTACCAAGGACATGGGAGACCTTGTTTATCTGGGTAGTGATGTGCCTCGTTATACCTTCGGATTAAATTTGGGATTACAATGGCACGGTTTTGATTTCTACAGCATCTTTCAGGGTGTAGGTAAAAGAACTATTTTCAGGGCAAACGGCAGTGCTAATAACTGGCGTACACCTTATACAGCCCTCGGGCAGGCGCAGGCTGAAGCATGGGTAGGCAAAACCTGGTCGCCAACCAATACCGATGCGTATTTCCCTAACCTGCATACCAACGGTATCAATGGTTACAACTACCAGGCATCTACCTGGTCGGTTGAAAACGGGGCTTATATCCGCCTAAAAAACATCGTATTAGGTTATACGCTACCTAAATCATTGCTGGAAAGAACAAAAGCTATCAGTGCATTAAGATTTTACATTTCCGGAAGTGACCTGTGGGAATACAGCGGCATTCATGATGGATGGGACCCCGAAACAACCCGTACTACACAGGGGAATGAACGGTATCCGTTCTATCGTTACCTAACTTTAGGCGCTAACATTACATTTTAATTAATGGACATGAAAAATATAAATAGTAAATTCATTTACATAGTAGCCTCGGTATTAATTTTTATCCTGGGGTGTAATAAGAACACGGACCTGAAGCCGCTCGACACACTTTCTGACGCGGCCTATTGGACCAAAGCCAGTGATTTTAAAACGTTTGCAAATCAGTATTACGGCTATCTTCATAACTTCGGAAACTCTTTTGCGGATAATGCGCATTATGACGGCCGCGCCGATGTATTTGGTGGCGGTGGTTCATACGGAGCGGGCACCAATACAGTGCCTGCAACTGATGGTAACTGGACAAATAACTATGCCAACATCAGAAATTGCAATTATCTGTTAGAAAAAGCGGCCGATTTCAGCGATAAGGCCAGTATAGCGCAATATGTTGCTGAAGCAAAATTTTTCAGAGCTTATTGTTATTTTGAACTTTTGGAGCTATTTGGCGGCGTACCGCTGATAACCAAAACACTTGATCTCAACTCGCCTGAGCTTTATGGTGCACGTGCAAGCAGGGATGCCGTAGCCGACCAAATCATAGCCGATCTACAAGCTGCAATACCCGACTTACCCGCATCCATATTGTCTAATTCGGTCGATTTTGGTAGGATATCACGTCCGGCAGCGCAAGCCTTCTTGGGTCGTGTTGCACTATACGAGGCAACCTGGCAAAAATTCAGAAATGGCGATCCTACAAGGTATAATGCTTTGTTTGATATATCTTCGGCAGCTTCAGCAGCCGTTATCGCTTCTAACCAATTTGCGCTTTTTGGTACAGCAGCATCAAATGCTTTGGGCGGTAACAGCACCATACTTGGCGATTCGTGCCAAAAATATCTGTTTATTCTGGAAAACCCGAAATCTAATCCTGCCGGTGTAACCAAATCGGCCAACCATGAGTATATCTTATCTTACAGGTATGATGATGTTATTAAAACCATAGGTACCAACATTAGCCGCCAGGGCACCCAGATAGGGCCGCAACATAAATTTGTTAACGCTTTTCTTTGTCAGGATGGTCTGCCGATCGAAAAATCGCCGCTTTTTCAGGGATTCCAAACCTATGGATCAGAGTTTGCCAATCGCGATAACCGTTTAAAATATACCATTAAAGTAATGAATATGTATTATTGGTATGGTAACGCCAATGGTAGGGTTACCTGGTTAAACGATGCAGCAGACAATGCCAACGCGTATGGGCCAAAAGTAACGCAAATAGGTGGTTATAGTAATCAAAAATGGGTAACAGAACGTTCGTGTCCGGATACGAAAGAATCTGAAGATTACCCAGTAATAAGATATGCAGAAGTTTTATTAAACTATGCAGAGGCCGTATACGAGCGTACTGAAACCATTACCGATGCCGATTTAAATAAATCTATCAATCTGGTGCGTTTGCGCGTGAACAAGAATATGCCTCCGCTAACTAATGCTTTTGTTACCGCAAACGGTTTAGATTTTCGTACCGAGATAAGAAGAGAGCGTTTCATTGAACTGTACTATGAAGGTTTCAGATTTGATGATATTAAACGCTGGCACAGTGCCGGAACTGACCTGGTGACTAACGTTGGCGGTACCGCTTATGGAAATGCGGCAGCCTTTGTTAGCCCATGGCCGGTAGGTATTAAATATACAGGCACACAGGCTCAAGTGGGTCCTAACGCATTATCACCTGCTCCAACCAATGCAAAAGACGCAAATGGTGCATTGATACTTGATAATACCGGACGCGCATTTTCTGAAAAAAATTATTTATATCCAATCCCTTCCCAACAACTTACATTAAACCCTGCACTGACACAAAACCCAGGCTGGTAATACCTTAAACAGGTGCCGCTGCATTTCGTGGCGGCACTTGTTTAATAAACTGGCTGTAGTTTGGCCTTGCTCATTAAATTAGGCATTAACAGTTGCTGCCGATAACCATTAATCAAAGATCACCGGCCTATTGAGGCAACCCGGCCTGGGGTTCTGACAAATTGCTTAGTTATTGAGTATAATAAGGTCCCTTTTCTTGTCTCAATAGTAGTAGGCCTGCCTTAAGATGAATCTCAAGTTCATCTTTTGTCGTTGTAATTAAGGCATAGCAGATATATAGGATGGAATGCTCAAGGCTTACGTTCAAATCATTATCACAAAAGTTTAAAACAGAAATAACAAATTCCAGGAATGAAAGATACTATTCCCTTTGATCAACGATATGTGCTATGTGCTGACATCGGGGGATCACATATAACTACTGCCGTGTGCGATCTGAATAATTATTCAGTGATAAGATCAACGTTGGTACGGGCCGAACTGAACAGTAAAAGCAATGCCAAACTTATTTTGAATATCTGGCGAGATGCTCTCAGGCGATCAATGATGAGCTTTCATATTCCGGTTGGTAATTTGGCCTTCGCTATGCCGGGGCCTTTTGATTATGAAAAGGGTATTTCGTATATTAAAGGTCTCGCAAAATACGAATCGCTTTTTGGCCTTGACATTAAAGCTTACCTGAATCACGAATTTGAAATCCCGGCAAATAATATCCGCTTCAGAAATGATGCAGAAGCTACCATAACAGGCGAGGTATTTGCGGGGGCTGGCCGCGGTGTACAGAATTTGATCGGCATTACGCTCGGTACCGGATTCGGATCTGCGCTGTTTAAGGAAGAAAAAGTTAGCGATTTGAACTGGGGTAGCTTACCCTTTAAAGATAGCATTGCCGATGATTATCATTCTACGCGCTGGTTTCTCAAAAATTATTTTGAACGCACAGGGCTATCAATTTTAGGAGTTAAAGAATTGGCCTTGCTGGCAAATGACAACACCAGCGCACGCAGGCTATTTAACGAGTTTGCCCAAAACCTGGGAGATTTTCTTATTGAACGCATCGACCAATCCGGCGCAGAATGTTTGTTGATCTGTGGTAATATTGCCAAAGCGCACAAGTTATTTTTACCACAGCTTAACCGAAGACTGAATATAGAGATCCGGCTGGCGGAGCTGGGCGAAGAAGCGGCTATGATAGGCGCTGCTGCACTCTTTAAAAAGGAGGCAGAGTCACCTCTGGTTTAGAAGATTAAAAATGGCAGCCTTTGTGAAGAACAATGATATTTTGATAACTGCATGAAATAAGTTGGATATATTTGTAGGAGTAGATCATCAATAAAGACTTTTAGAATACTATGATGAAGAAATGTCTGGAGGAAAATGATGAATCATTGATCAGGATCAAGAAGCCGAAAGTAAGCGAAGGACAGATAGCCATTCATTGGAGCATGATTTTAGCGAGAATTAAACCTGTGCGGGAACGAAAACGGGATAGTACTCTCTTAAAGAAAGATGATCACTAATTTGATTTTCAAAAAAATGATGGATTTCAACTCCGATTCGATTGTTTGACCGTAACAAAGTTTGGATTAGTGAATTAGTATCAGCACGCCTTATCAGGCAGTTGTGTCGGTATTGCTTGTTCTTATATGTTTTTTTAGCTTTCAGCCGGCTAAGCCTTGCCCAGCCCACGATAGATAAGATCGGTTTACGGGAAGGTCTTTCAAACAGCGAGATCCGTTGTATATACCAGGACTACCAGGGATTTCTTTGGTTTGGCACTTATGATGGCCTGAACCGGTACGACGGTTACGACTTTAAAATTTACCGTAATCACCCCGGTGATGATCGTTCGGTCATTCACAATTATATCAACGCGATATCTGAAGACAGAGCGCATAATTTATGGGTCGGAACCCGCCAGGGGTTAAGCATACTCGATCCAATCTCTCAGAAATTTTCAGCGGCGTATATCACCGCTCCGGATAAATCCGGCAGTATTCTTATCAAATCCTATATCCATGATATTATACCGGACTCGTTTGGCAATATGCTGGTCGCGGGAGATGACGTTGGTTTGGTTTATTTTTCAGGTGGGGCACATTTACATGGAATGAAAGTGCCATATATTGATAAGACGGGCAAACATTGGGACTGTAAAGTGGTGGCTGTGACGGCTTCCAGTAAACAGGGAATATACCTGATGGTAGAAAAGATCGGACTTTGTGTCTTTGATAACCGGCAGCAATGCATGCGTTTGGTAGATGCAAAATTAATAACGGCATCAAGCCTTTATTTGAGCGATGGAGGTATTTGGCTGGGTGGTAGCGGCGGGCTTTGGCACTACGACCTGTTAAAACATGTTGTGGATCGGCATTATACAGAAGGCGCCGGGCAGTTAACATCTACCCGCATTATGCAGATCATCGCTATGCCCGATAACCAGCTATGGATCGGAACTGATGGTGGTGGCGTTAATATTTTAAATACCTCAACCGGGAAGTTTTCTTACCTGAAGGCCGGATTCAGCGGTCAGTCTCTGTCAAGCGATGCCGTCCACACGCTACTGCGCGACAAGGACGGAAGGGTTTGGATAGGTACTTTACGAGGCGGCATCAATGTGATCGACCATACTAAGGACCGGTTTCAAAATGTTATCCACGATCCGACCAATAGCAACAGCCTGATCAATAACTATGTAAAATCGCTTTTTGAAGACAAGGATCGAACCTTGTGGATTGGAACAGACGGAGGAGGGCTATCAGTATGGCACAGAAAAACCAACAGTTTTGAAAATTTTTCTCATATCGCCGGAAAAGATGGTACCCTGAGCTCGAACTTCGTTACCTCTATTTTTCGTGATCACACTGGGAAAGTTTGGCTGGGAACCTATGGCGGGGGGATTAATCTGTACCAACCCCTTACAAAGTCTTTCAAGGTATACTATGGCGAGAATGCTGCCGGCAAAGCCATCAGTCCGATATTTTGGTGCTTTTTGGAAGACCGGTCGCAAAATCTTTGGGCAAGCGGGCTTCATAATGGCTTTTTTTTGTATAACCGGGCAAAGGATAAGTTTCAAGTTTTTGACGCTGGATTGAAAAATCTTCTTGTCCTTTTTGAAGATAACAAAGCTGTACTTTGGGGAGGAACGTTCGATGGATTATACGAGATAGATAAAAATCAAAAAAAGCATCGTTATTATACGGTTGGCAAGCCGGTAAGAGCGATCTATGGCGGAAACGACGATTATCTTTGGCTGGGTACCGAGGCCGGCCTGATGCTTTTTGATAAAAAAAGCCATCGGGTTATACAAAAATTCACAACAGATGAAGGCTTGTGTAATAATACCGTGTTAAACATACAGGATGATCAGCGTGGGCACCTGTGGATGAGCACGTACAGCGGGCTCTCCAGTTTTGATCTGAAAAGCCGGAAGTTCACCAATTATTTTCCCAGCGATGGCCTGCAGAATAAAGAATTTAATTTTAACGCGTCGGCACGGCTGAGCTCGGGTGAGCTTGCATTTGGTGGCAATAACGGTTTAACATTATTTGATCCGCAAAATATCGGGCCACTTACCAATGTCCCCCGCATGGTAACTACCGATATCAAAGTAAACAACGCTTCAATTAGTGATAATCCGCAATATATCCGATCCATAACAGAAAATCACATCTCATCGCTGGAGGTGCCCTCCGGCGAGGCTACCATAAGCATTAATTTTTCGGCGATCGAATTCAGTTCGCAGGAAAAGATCAGCTACCGGTATATGATGGCCGGTTGGGACCGGGGGTGGAATAATTCGGGACACCTTCGGAGTGCGGTTTATACCCGGCTGGCCCCGGGCACATATCAGTTTAAAGTAAATTGTACCGATGCGGGCGGCGAATGGATAGACAGCCTGCAACCTTTGACGATCATTATATTACCGCCATGGTACGCCACCTGGTGGGCCTATTTGGTGTATATGGCCATCGCGGCAGGGCTTATTTACTGGTACCTGTCTTATCGCGCTCGTGAAACTAAACTTAAATACGAGATCCGGCTGGCTAAGCTGCAGGCCGATAATCAACGCATACTACAGGAAAAGGAACGTGAGATAAATGAAAAAAGAGTAGAATTCTTTACCGGGATCGCTCATGAATTCAGGACTCCCTTATCACTGATTATCAACCCGGCAAAGGATCTGCTGAAAAGCCAGCAGCCCCATCAGCAAAAAGATTTGAATATTATTTACCGGAATGCCCGCAGGCTACTTGGACTGGTTGATCAGTTACTGCTGTTTAGAAAGGCCGATGCCGGCATTGCACAATTACGTCCGGCCCCGATGCATATTGTTGCAGTTTGCAAAGAAGTTTTCCTGTCATTTGCACAACAGGCTACAGCAGCCGGAATCAGCTATGATTTTTCAGCCGCGAACGAAGACCTCGTTATTTATGGTGACCGGGAAAAGATCGAAATCATACTGTATAATCTTCTGTCGAACGCGATCAAGTATACTGCGGCAGACAATAGCGTAAAAGTTGTGATTGAAGAAAATGCACACTCCGCCATAATCAACATTATAGACACCGGTTACGGTATTCCTCCAGGTTTGGGCGATAAAATATTTGAAAAGTATTACCGATCGAATGAACCCGGACAACCGGCGAAAGCAGGTTTTGGAATAGGGCTTTATCTTGCCAGACAATTTGCCAGAGATCACAGCGGAGATTTAACTTACTGTAGCGGAGAGGCGGGAGGAACTACATTTACCTTGACCTTGCAAAAAGGAGTTGACCACTTTTCTAAGGAAAGTATATCCGGAGTGGAGTTGGAAACCTCTGAACTATTCAATGAAATAACGGATGACCTGGCAACGGATAATACGGTAGCAAAATTACAGGATAATGCAGCCGACTTTAAAGCCGAGGATATTTTTACCGATAAGCAGGCTATTCTTATTATCGACGACGACAAAGAGATCAGAAATTATATCCGGTCGGTATTGGAGAGCGATTATCTGATCTATAGCGCGGCAGATGCTGAAGAAGGTCTGGCTTTGGCAAAGGAAAAACTTCCCGACCTGATTATCTGCGATGTAATGATGCCCGGAATGAATGGTATAGAGTTGTGTGGGATAATTAAAAAGGATCCTGTATTGAATTATATACCCATGATCCTGTTAACCGCGAGCGCTTCGCCCGAAGGAAAGATTAAAGGTCTAGAAAGCGGAGCTGACGATTATATCAGTAAACCATTCGAAAAAGAGATACTGATTGCCCGTGTTGCCAATTTATTACAGATCAGAAAGAATTTGCAAAGTTACTTTTACAGCGCTGTTACATTAAAATCGACCAATGTCAATATTTCTGAAGAATATAAACTGTTCCTTGAAAAATGCATTGAGGTTGTAGAAAAGCATCTGACGGACCAAAACTTCAATATCAGTGTATTAGCGTCTGAGATCGGCATGAGCCGTTCCAATCTTTTCAGAAAAGTTAAATCGCTTTCAGGTCATTCCATCAACGGCTTTATCCGGTTTATCCGGTTGAGAAAAGCTGCAGAATTATTGATTCAGTCTGACATGAATATAAACGAGGTGGCTCTGGAAACCGGATTTAACAATATCAAGTACTTCAGGACTCAGTTTGCAAAACTTTTTGGTGCTAACCCTTCAGAATTTATGCGGCAGAAACGCCCTGTATTCAAAAAGCGTTTTAATGTGTTAGACAGATAGCCGGGCGTTATCATAGTGTTGCAAGCCCGCCTCTAACCAGCTATAAAAAGACAGTTTGCCCCGCGTTGCGCCGAAACTTGTAAAAACGGCCAATTTACCCTAAACCTATTACTTGCATATAAAAACGCTGTTTTTTGATAACCTGAAACAGTTTAGTGTGATTTTTTTGGTCAGAATATACCCCTTAAATGGCCTGTTTGTATCCTCTCGTTTTTGTTTTATCCTCCCATATTAGCTCTTGTTAAACCAATTATAATCCATCGGACAAACTTTTACCACGCTCCTTACAAATATGCTGGTACGTCGGAATTCAAACTCCGGATGATGGATAGATTAATGTGAATTACACTAGTCAACAAAGCCATTATGAATAAAAGTAGCTTATCATTATCAGAGAACTGGGAGGAGGCGCTACAAGGCGACGTATCCGCATTTGGACGTATACACCGCGAACTTTATCCCCTGTTGCTTCATTACCTGTTAAAGATCATTCCTGACGAAGATATTTGCCAGGATATACTTCAGGATCTTTTTGTAAAGATGTGGGAGCGCAAGGAGAAATTTGGCCAGATAAACAACGTTAAGGTTTATTTTTTTAAAGCGGCGCGTTCAATGGCGATCAACCACATCAAAAAACATAAGGATCATGATCCATTAAACGATGATCATCAGTATGTTAACATTGTTTTTTGTCAGGAAGAGATCATAGTTGATGAAGAGCGAAATAAAGAGGCCGCGTTTGTGTTGTCAAGCGCGCTGAATATGCTGCCAGACAGGCAACGGGAGATGATCTTCCTGAAGTATTTTGACGGCTGGAATTACGATCAGATTGCAGATGTTACCGGTATCAGGTATCAATCTGTTGTAAACCACGTTCACCGGGGCATTATCCAGCTAAGAACAGTGCTTAAATCAGATGAGCATTTACTTCGTTGCCAGATAGCAGTATAGTACATTACGTTACTCCTGAACATCAAAACTCAATTTCGCTCAGCGATTTTGTTATCTATTACAACCTCAATAAATATATCGTCGATAATAAAATGTTACTAAAAATAAATAAAAAACTGTTGTTTGCGATCTTCATGATCGTAATAACTAAGGGATTTGCACAGATAAGAACGGAAATCCGACCTACGGAGATCTGGCCCGACGAGCAAGGTGCTCATATTCAGGCTCACGGCGGGGGGATCACTAAAGTTAATGATACCTATTACTGGTACGGTGAGGAAAGAAGGCAGGGGCTTGATTCGGGCAAACGCTATGTAAGCTGTTATGCATCAAAAGATTTGATGAACTGGAAATTTTGCAAAGATGTGGTGCAAATGGCAGATCCGAATGGGCAGGGCAAAGGCTGGATATTGGAACGGCCTAAGGTTTTTTATAACAGCAAAACCGGGAAGTTTGTGATGTATTTCCACCTGGACAATAAATCCTACAAAACTGCGAGTGTAGGCATAGCCGTAGCCGACAAACCCGACGGCGACTTTACCTTTGTTAAAAGCTTTCGCCCTTTGGGACATGAAAGCCGGGATATAGGACAGTTTATTGACGATGACGGCACCGCGTACCTGATTTTTGAGGATCGACCTTATGGGTTTCGCATAGCTCGTTTATCCGACGACTATATGAACGTAGAAAAAGAAATTTGCCTTATCCCGCAGCATATGGAAGGTGGCGCAATCGTGCATTATCAAGGGCTATATTACGCCGTAGGGTCTGCACTTACCGGTTGGGCGCCCAATGCCAACAAATATGCTACCGCCAAATCCCTCGCCGGGCCCTGGTCTGAATTTAAAGATATAGCCCCGCCGGAAACAAATACCTATGGGTCGCAATCTACCTTGTTGCTTAAAGTTACCGGAACGAAAGGATCATCTGTATTGTTTCTGGGAGATATTTGGAAGCCCAAAAGCCAATGGGATTCCAGGTACCTTTGGATGCCGGTAGAAATCGGAGATGGAAAACTATGGGTACCCGAACCTAAACCTTTTAGCATCGACGTTAAAACAGGGTTAACATCTGAGTAAGGGTACGTATAACAATTCATTGAGTATAGAATTATCAAAATGTCGTCTTTTATTTAATTACTTTTCATAATTACCATTCAGGTAAAATAATTGGTTAAGGCTCCTTAGAGGAGCCTTTTTTTGTGCGGCTGATCCTGTTGTATAGCTCACCAATTTATACGGGGTATTGAGTATAAAACCAGAAAACGATTGTCCTATTGTTTTGATCATTCTCCAATAGCTAATTCTAACATGAAGATTCGTATCATGTGTCTTTTCTGGATTCTGGTATACCCGGCTTTTGCCAGGGTGATAACCTACCCCGCGCCCAAATGTAATTTGTTAAGCAATGAATATGTTTTGAAAATACGTGAAGCCGGCGGACAGTGGCAACCGGCAGATGTTTATCATGGTAATGTGGCAGAGGTTGTCAATACCAAAATGCTTCCCAGAAAAACCTCGTTCGCTTATTTTGATTGTTCAGGCAATGTTGAAGTTTCTGTGTACGTAACCACCAAAAAGATCAATTTTGCAAGAATCCGGCCGTTTTCCCTGGGTATAGAGCCGGTGATCAAGGGCAATACGATCACGTTTTCAATTGGCACCAATCAAAACGTATCACTGGAAATAGACGGCGATATCTTCCAAAACCTGCAAATATTTGCCAATGCGATCGAGCGTGACAGGCCTTCTGTAAAAGATACCAACGTGATTTATTATGGACCGGGCGTTCATCATATCGGACGGGTGCGGTTGGGATCGGACAAGACGGTATATCTTGCCGGCGGGGCGATCGTAGATGGTGGTTTTACCTTATATCATGCAAAAAATGTACGTATCCTGGGGCGGGGTATCCTGACACAACTGGAAACCGGATCCTCTGCCACAAAGGCCATGAAGAACACTAATCAGAAAACCGGCCGGCCCGACGCTGTCACGATAGCTTACTCTGAAGATGTGGAGGTCAGCGGCCTGGTCATGCTATCCAGGAAGTATTCTGTACTGATAGGTCAATCTGCCCGGATAAAGGTGAGCGATATCAAATCATTTAGCTGCGAGGGTAACGCCGACGGTATAGATATTTTTAGTAGTACCGATGTGCTGCTCGATCATGTTTTTATGCGTAACTCGGATGATTGTATAGCCATTTATGGCCATCGATGGAATTATTATGGGAATGCCCAAAATATCAACATTAAAAACTCGACGCTGTGGGCCGATGTGGCGCATCCCATTTTGATAGGTACGCATGGCGACTCGCAGCACCCCGACAGTTTATCGCAAATAAAGTTCAGCAATATGGATATCCTCAACCAGCGGGAAAATCAAATGGATTACCAGGGTTGCATGGCTCTGAATGCAGGCGACAGTAACCTGATAGACGGAGTTGTTTTTGACAATATTCGCGTGGACGAGATCAGAAAAGGACAACTGTTCAATATCCGGGTAATGTTCAATAAAAAATATAACACGTCTGCGGGCAGCGGGATCAGGAATATCTTATTCAAAGATATTGCTTACCGCGGGCAAAATGCGCCACTGTCCATCATTGCAGGTTATGACGATCAACGAAAGATCAGCAATGTGATGTTCGATAATCTACGGATTAATGACAAAGTAATTACGGATACGATGGAGGGTAAACCATCTTTTTATAAAACGGGCGATATGGCCAATATTTTTATCGGAGAACATGTAGAAAATATCAAATTTTCAGGCACGCGATAATGCAGTTGGCTCCGCTGCCAAATGTTAGTGGATTTTAATCCCGCTTATGATCTGGTCGATTTAAGCCCCTTATTTGATGGATCAGATACTCATCCGTCCTGCTTTTTTGTGAGAGATTTGATCTGCTAAAGAAATAGACCTAAAGAAGCTCATGGCTTCTATTGTTTTGATCATCAGCGTTTAGTGGCGACTTCCCCCGGTGCCATAGCTTGTAGTGTGCTTTTGCTTACTAACCAAATTATATAACTTAATTATCATTTATGAAAACAAAATTTCTGACCTATCTAGGACTATTGGGCATAGTCCTTTTTTCTGCTATGGGGTGTAAAAAAAATAGCAACGCCCCATTGGTAGCTAACGACACTGTTTCTAAATCAATTGCGGGCCTGACATCCGGCATTAACCGGTCTTTTAATGTATTAGGAACAGCCCCATTTATCCATCCGGGGCTGCTGCACACAGAGTCGGATTTCATAAGGATGCAAACCATGGTTAATGCCGGAACGCAACCCTATCTGGATGGCTGGAATAAGCTCACGGCCAACACACATTCGTTATCTACTTACCCAATGCAAGGCCCTGTAGATACAGTTTACCGGGGCTCCGGAACACCTGAAAACTATAGTAAACTTTATAATGATATTGCTGCAGCCTATCAAAATGCGCTACGCTGGAAGATCAACGGCGATGTTGCCTGTGGTAATAAGGCTGTCGCGATTATGAACGCCTGGTCATCAACCTTGAAAGCTGTTAGTGGGAACGCTGACCGCTTTCTGGCCGTGGGGATATACGGTTATGAGTTTGCCAACGCCGCAGAGATTATGCGATCATACAGTGGCTGGGCAGCCGCGGATTTTACCAGATTTCAAACGATGATGCTGACTATATTTTATCCGATGAATCATGATTTTTTAGTTAATCGCAATACAGCGTGTATTACAAACTATTGGGCCAACTGGGATTTATGTAATATGGCGTCGATCATTGCTATAGGCATTTTATGCGACGACAATGCAAAATTTAACGAAGCCGTAACTTATTTTAAAACAGGCGCCGGTAATGGCTCAATTGATCATGCCGTACCTTTTCTTTATGCAGGCGGGTTGGGCCAGGGACAGGAGAGTGGCCGCGATCAGGGACATCAGTGCCTTGATATCTCGCTTTTAGGGGCCTTTTGCCAGATGGCGTATAATCAGGGACAGGATCTTTTCGGCTACGAGTCCAATAAATCATTAGCGGTTTGCGAATATACTGCGAGTTATAATTTGGGTAATACGGTTCCATTTACTACTTATACCTGGGGAACCGGTCAATCATGCGCCACCATGTCTCAAACTGTCATCGCTTCAGGTGGGCGTGGAGATATTCGCCCGAGTTGGGAACTGATCTATAACCATTTCCAAAATGTAGTTGGTGGTATCTCGGCAACCTATAGTGGCCAATATGCCGCGAACGTTAGGCCCGAGGGCGGCGGTGGTGACTACGGATCTACCAGTGGCGGCTACGATCAGCTTGGTTTCGGTACATTAACCTATACGGTGGGCACCCAACCTATTGCTAACGGCACTTATCATTTGGTTAACCGTGCCTCGGGCAAATACCTGGACAACCTGGGTTCTACCACGAATGGGGCAGGAGTTGGACAATGGGACTCGAGCACCAGTAATAATCAAAAGTGGACATTGGCATACTCTGGTGGATATTATAAACTGACTTGTGTTACCGGTGGTAAATGCCTTGACAGTGACGCCCATACTACCGACGGTTCGACTATTGTGCAATGGACGAGTAATACCGACTCGAATCAGCAATGGACAATCATTCCCGTTGGTTCTTATTATAAGATCGTGAACCGTACAAACGGCAAATGCCTGGATACCGGGGGCGGTACGACCAACGGGTCGATCATGCAGTTTTGGGGAAGTGGCGGCAGCAATAACCAGCAATGGTCCATTGTTCCATAGTTTATAATAGTATACATATTAAGCAAAAGAGAAGAGCCCGGTGATGTTCACCGGGCTCTTTTTGTATGTATTATGAGCGTTTTTGGGATTGATTTTAACTGTCCATTTAAAAATCGGAGATCCAGGTATAATTTATCGGACTTCTGCCCAACTTAAACATAAGCTTCTGTTTATAAGGGGGTCCTGCTTTATTATCAAAATATTTATTATCTGGGCAAGCGTGTTTTTTGAGTATAAACAAAAAGCCGGGTTGTCTTTGCTGTGTATAAATCTATTAAACAGCATGTCGCTGCTATTTCAGCGATGACCTACTTAACTAGTAATCTAAACCAAAACCAATGAAGAAACTATTTACTTATCGATCAGGAAGAAAAAACTGGACAATATGGTTTGTTTCGCTGCTGGTGAGCTGCATTATGCAGATCACCTCTTCCAAGGCTCAAACCTTTGTTCATCCGGGTATTCCTTTTACAAAAGCCGACCTCGATCAACTGAAAGCCAATATATCCAAAGAGCCATGGCTCACCGGGTATAATGCTTTAAAAAGCGATTCGCATTCGCAGCTCACTTATTCCATACACGGCCCTTATGCAACGGTAACCCGTGCGCCTAACCTGAATAACTCGGGATGGCGGGACGATATGAATGCCATCCATAACCTGGCATTTATGTACGTGTTTACCGGCGATAGCGCCTATGCGCGTAAGGCCACCAATATGCTCGATGCCTGGGCGGTTACCAATACCGTGTGGGGTGGAGGCGAAAACATGCTCGATATAGGAGATATGGCGCCGTTTTTTATCGCGGGAGCGGATATTCTGCGAAGCACATTCCCGGGTTGGACGGCTGCAAACGACGCGCATGTCAATAATTATTTCAGGAATGTATTATATCCTACATCCTGGGTTCCTAATCCTTTAAGAGATTGCAATAAAGGAGCTCTTCAATTGCAGATAGCGATTGGGATTTCCGCATATTTAGGTGATGCCACGCTATGGAATCAAGCGATCGAGGTATACCGTATGGACGCCGGTGGCGGACTAAGGGCCAGCCTGCCGAACGGTGAAGTTGGCGACTCGGGCAGGGATGACCATTGGTGGGTAGAGGTACAGGCACTTGGCTGGAGCGCTGAGGTTGCCTGGAAACAAGGCGTCGACTTATTTTCGGAGTTTAACAATCGCCTTTTGGCAATTGGCGAACTTTACAGTCAGTATAGCCAGGCACCCGGAACCGTAAATTTTATTCCGTTTGGCGGATATTCTAATTACTGGACAAATTGGGGAATACCGCCAGGGGTTATTCATCAAAGTCCGTTTAATAACATTATTAAAGGGGCTTATGCTTTGAGGAAAGGTATCCCTACACCTTATACCGAGCAAATTCGCGCGTTAGCTGGCGAAGGCTCGTGGTCATTCCTGTATTTAAAATCCTCAGATACATCCCATGCAACTCCATTAACGCCAGTTGTATATCCCGGCACTTTGGCATTACCGGTAACCGGTAACCTGAGTAATATTGATATCGGCAACACGGGGTTAGCCGGAAGTGCGACTTTTAACAACGGCATATGGACAGTTAACGGCGCGGGGAATTCGGTTGCTAACAGCACTAACTTTATGTTTCGGAGGGTCACCGGCGATGCCGCTATTATCGCCCGGATTGAAAGCAATACCTTAAGTTCTGCCAACACCGGTTTAATGATACGCGGTTCACTTGCCAGCAACGCAAGCTTTGTTTCTGTTAACCTGAACGGTGCAGGCGGAATGAGCTCGAGCGCGTCGGGCCAGGGACCTCAGATGGTCTATTCTCATTATCAGCCGGCAGCACCGTGGTGGCTCAAGGTTGAACGGGTAGGTAACAGGGTGTTTACCTATCATTCGCAAGATGGTGTAAACTGGACGAATAACGCCTTGTATATCATGTCATCACTGCCGGCAGATGTTTATATTGGTCTTTATACCGTATCTAATAATACTTCGGCCTTAAATTCAGCGGCTTTCAGCCATGTGGCCATAAACAATACATCGCCGGCCGGTTCGCCCGAAATAAGCAGCGCAACCGCGGCAAGCGGCACAATTGGTAATGCATTTACCTATACTATTACCGCAAATAATGGAGCCACAAGCTTTAGCGCGACAGGTTTACCGGCGGGCTTGACCCTGGATGCCACCACAGGCATTATTTCGGGTGCGCCAACAATCACGGGTATTATCGTAGCTACTCTGGCCGCAACCAATGCAAATGGTACCGGGTATACATCATTGGTGATCAATGTGGCAGATAGCGCTGTACCCAATGCCATCACTAATTTAGCGGCCGTTGTTACTAACAGCACTAATATCAGTTTGACATGGACCGGAATTACTAACGCGAGTAGCTATAGTGTTAAACGTTCACTTTCAGCCGCCGGGCCATTCACTGCGATTCAGTCTGGTGTAACTGCAACATCATTTGTTGATGCCAGCCCGGTACCCGAGGTTAATAACTATTACGTGGTAACAGCTTTGGCCGGTACACAAGAGAGCGTGAATTCGAACGTGGTTTTTGCTTCTGTACCGCCGGCGGCGCCCGGCCAGCCGGTTGTGATTAGTAAAAACAAAGAGATCGATTTGAGCTGGAATAGTGCTTCGGGCGCTGCTACCTATAATGTAAAACGTGCCACATTAAGCGGCGGTCCTTACGCTACGGTAGCTAATGTATCAACCATATCATATACTGATTTGAATGTAAGCAACGGAACTCCATATTATTATGTGGTATCTTCTGTTGGGCAGACTAAAGAGAGCGCCAATTCTATAGAGGCGTTCGGTGTTCCGGGTTCAACTTCGGTTACCTGGAGCGCAAACCCGCAAACGGACTCCCTGCAACTTGCGGCCAACTGGGTAGAACATATTTCACCGGTAAATCCGGCTGTTATTAATTTTCATTCATCATTGGATACTGCCCTGGTTAATGATATTAATGGGTTGGCCGTGTCCAGGATGCAGTTTAATGCAGATGCTACCTCACCCTATATTATTGCCGGTAATGCGATCCATCTGAGAAACGACCTGGTAAACAATTCCACCGCGACACATACCTTAAGTATGCCGGCCGTGCTCGATACCCTTTTAAACGTAAACACAGTAGCCAGCGGCGGGCGCATAGCATTGAGTGGTGTATTAAGCGGAACCGGTAGTTTGGTGAAAAACGGGATCGGATATCTAGCACTTTCAGGCGCCAATACGTACTCGGGTAATACCACACTGAATGGCAATCCGCAAAGCTGGCCTCCGGTGTATGGTGTTGAAATGGCTGGTACAGGTACCGGAGCTACATCCGCGCCGACTTCTGGTCCGCTGGGAACAGGCAAGATCATGATGAATGGCGGCGCCTTAATCACCGGTACAAATGCTACTATTTATAATGATATCGTTGCTGTTGACGGAACTAAAAGCTACCTGTACCAAACCGGCGGCGCGATGAACCTTTACGGTAACATCACCGGAGCGGGCACCTTATGGCAGGACGGTAACGTAACTGCGGGCCTGCATCTTTATGGTGATAACAGCAACTTTACCGGAACGTTTGTATCTGCATTGCGGAGCGGTAATTCGCGCACTCGTTTTGAAACCCCACAATCAGGCAGTGCTAAGGCCTATTGGTTACTGGATGCCAATGGCATCGACTGTATGGGCGTAACCTTTGGTACGGGTACCCTGAATTTTGGTGCACTATCGGGCAGGGGGTATATTCGTAATGATGGAGGTGGTTCTCCGCTTATCAGCATCGGCGCCTTAAATTTGAATACATCTTTCGGTGGTACCTTTGCAAGTTTCTTCAATATCGAAAAAGTAGGTACAGGTAACCTGGTATTTACCGGTAATCATACTTATGGGGGAACTACCACCGTAAAAGCTGGCAGATTTTTGCTGAACAATGACCCCGTAGCCGGAGTATTCGGCAGTCCGGTTATCGTTAACGCAGGTTACTTCGGTGGGACAGGTAAAAGCACCGGCCCGGCCACCATCGGTACCGGAAGCGGTCCGGGCGCTGTATTGGAGCCTGGAAACTTAGGCGTAGGAACCTTGATCGTATCTGACCTGACCCTGAACTCGGACGCGACCTATAATGTTGAACTGGATTATGGCGCGGTAAAAGGCGATAAGATCACCGTGAATTCGGCAACGCTGGTGAACCACCCGGCATTGGCAGTAACCGGGATAGCCACAGGCACATTGCCTTTGGGTACATCCTTTACTATAATTGATAATACCGGCAGTAACGCTATATCCGGTACATTTAAAAACCTTCCTGAGTTATCATTGGTCAGCGCCGGCGCCTATAACTTCCGTATCACCTACAAAGGCGGTACAGGCAACGACGTGGCACTACTTGATGATCGTACCAAAGGAGTAACGATCACCAGCGCGTTAACAGATACGGTTTTGATCGGTAAAAGTATGAACTATGCCATCACCGCTATCAAATCGCCGAACAATTTCACGGCAACCGGCCTTCCTACCGGACTGAGTGTTGACCCCGCAACCGGGCTGATAACCGGTGTGCCCACGCAATCGGGATTGTTCCCGGTTACCATCACCGCATCAAACGGAAGTACCGCGGATACGGCCAAACTGGCTTTAACCGTACAAAGCAATATAGTAAGCAATATACAGGTTACGCCAGGCGACGGGCAGGTTATATTAGCCTGGGACCCTATAGTGAAATCTAATTTTACTTATCACGTTAAACGCTCTTTAACTGCGGGAGGGCCCTATACCACTATCGCAAACGCGACTACTTCAAGTTATCTGGACGACAATCTGCCCAATGGCACCACATATTATTATGTAATAGCTTCGGCAGATACGACGGGCGAAAATCCGAATTCGGCTGAGGTTAGCGGTAAGCCGTTCGTTAGCAAATTCAGTTATTGGCCTATGGATGAAGGGGCTGGCACAACTGCTATCGATATCTGGAATAACCGTAAAGGGACGCTGAACAGCGCGGTAACCTGGGCGACTGGCGAATTTAATACCGGCCTGCATTCTGACGCTACAGCAAACAGTTACACTACGCTTCCGGCAAACCTGGTTAGTACTTTAACAGATTTTACTATCTCTGCCTGGGTTAAGCAGGACGTGGCCGGGGTATGGGGACGTGTGTTTGATTTTGGTACCGGAACAACCAACTATATGTTCCTGACACCGAAAGGAACCACCGGATTCCCGCGTTTTGCTATTACTACCGGAAGCGGGGAGCAGGGTATAAACGGAACAGCGGCTATCCCGACCGGCGTGTGGACGCACATGGCCGTAACACAATCAGGTTCTGTCGCTATCTTGTATATCAACGGCGTAGAAGTTGGACGCAATACAGCGATGACGCTGACACCGTCGAGCTTGGGTAACACCACACAGAATTACATCGGCAAATCGCAATGGTCGGCCGACCCGATACTGAACGGTTCTGTAGATGATTTTAGGATATATAGTAAGGCGCTTACCCCTGCGGAAATCAACATATTGAAAAACTTGCATGGACAAACCATCACCTTCAATGCACTTGCCCAACAAACGGTAGGCAATGCCGATGTTGACCCCGGAGCGACCACCAGTTCAGGTTTGCCAATTACTTATACAAGCAGTGATACTACAATTGCCAAAATGGTTAATGGTAAAATTCATGCCAAAGGAGCCGGAACGGTTACCATAACGGCAATCCAAGCTGGCAATGGTACATACGCCGGGACTGAAAAAACTCAAAGCCTGGTGGTAGTCGGCCCTCCGCCAACGCCAGTATTAACAGCCGCGACCGCGGATGGTATTGTGCCTTTGACATGGAACTCCAGCACCGGTGCAACCAGCTATAATATCAAGCGATCAACTGTTAGTGGCGGCCCGTATACCACGCTTAAATCGGTAACAACTGCCGCTTATACAGATAGTACCGTAGTAAACGGAGCAACCTATTTTTATGTGGTTTCCTCAATGAACAACCTGGGCGAAAGCGCGAACTCTGCCCAGGTTAGCGTAACACCGGCAATTAGCCCTAACAGCAGCTACTGGCCATTTAACGAAACCACCGGTACCACGACAACGGATGTTTGGAACGGGCGCATAGCTTCGTTAAATACCGGTGCTACGTTTATAGCCGGGCTTTCTAACAATGCCTTGCACCTTGATGGTACAGCAAATGGTTATGCAACACTGCCTGCCGGTGTGGTTAGCTCATTGAGCGATTTTACAATATCCACCCGTGTAAAAATGGACGCGATATCTACCTGGATGCGTCTGTTTGATTTCGGCACCAGCACAACAAATTATATGTTCATGACCGTTCAGGCCGCTTTGTCTTCAGGCAAGTCTACAGTTCGCTATGCGATTAAAAACGGCGGGTCGGAACTGAACGTAAGTTTTGCTTATACGTTTCCGTTAAATACCTGGGTGCATCTGGCAGTTACTCAATCGGGAAATACCGCCAGCTTATACATCAACGGAGCATTGGTAGCTACAAATACTTCGCTTACCATTAAGCCATCAAATTTGGGCAACACTACGCTAAATTATCTTGGTAAGTCGCAATTTAGTGCCGATCCAATGTTTAAAGGAACTATAGATGATTTCCGGATTATCAACAGGGCACTGTCTTCATCAGAGATCGCCAAATTGCAGAACGCGGCCAATCAAACGATAACGTTCAACGCGCTTCCGCAGAAACAGGTTGGCGATGCCAATTTTGATCCATCGGCAACATCAACTTCGGGCCTAAGCATAAAATACACCAGTTCGGATACCACTATCGTAGCGATCACCAGCGGTAAAGTTCGTATCAAAGCTGCCGGAACCGCAGTGATAACAGCATCACAAACTGGTGGCATCAATTACTATGCGGCACTGCCTGTTTCTCAGTCACTAACTATTGGCAAAGGCAGCCAAACCATCAACTTTGCGGCTATTGCCACTAAACATGTGGGTGATGCTGACTTTGATCCGCTGGCATCGTCATCAGCAGGCTTACAGACTAATTATTTAAGCTCGGACACTACGGTGGCTACTATCGTTAACGGCAAGGTGCATATTAAAGCAGCGGGTACATCCACAATCACTGCTGCCCAGGCCGGTAACAATAACTATACTGCTGCGACATCAGTAAGCCAACTTTTAACGGTTGTTAAAAATAGCCAAACTATCAGCTTTGCGAATATTGCGTCTAAATATGTAAACGATGCTGATTTTGATCCGATGGCTACTACTTCTTCTGGCTTGGCCGTGAATTATAGCAGTTCGGACACGACCGTTGCGTCTATCGTCAACGGCAAGGTACATATCAAAGCAGCCGGTTCATCGGTGATCACTGCTTCGCAAACCGGCAACGCTGCATTTGCCGCCGCAACGTCGGTTAGTCAAGCTTTGACAATAAATAAAAGAGGTCAGACGATAACCTTTAATGCTATTGCGCAGCAATATGTTGGAACTGCCGACCTTGATTCTTTGGCGACCTCTACGTCAAGGCTGCCGGTAAGCTATTCAAGTTCGGATACAACTGTCGCGTCTATCATCAATGGAAAGATCCATATCAAAGCAGCCGGGTCGGCGGTGATCACTGCTTCGCAAACCGGCAACGCCGTATTTGCCGCTGCATCGTCGGTTAGTCAAGCTTTGACGGTGATAAAGCAGGTTCAAATAATTACATTTAACGCGATACCTGTTCAACCATTAGGCAATAGTGATTTCGACCCGGGTGCCACAACAAACTCAGGTTTGGCTGTAAGTTACAGCAGTGCCGATACTACTGTAGCAACAATATTAAATGGTAAAATACACTTGAATGGGGTAGGCACCACAACTATAACAGCTACCCAGGCCGGTAATGAAACCTGGTTACCTGCGGCCTTTGTGACACAAACAGTAACGGTAAAAGATGTAACGCCACCTGTTGTAAAAACAAAGGATGTTACCCTGGCTTTGGATACTTTAGGAAACGCGATATTAATAGCTGACCAGGTTGATAACGGATCAAGCGATAATGTGGGGATAAAAAGCCTGACTATTGATAAAACAAGCTTCAACTGCGCAAATATTGGACCCAACACTGTAACGTTAACCGCATCAGATGCAAGTGGCAATACATCAACAGGAACCGCTATCGTGACTGTTAAAGATGTAACCGCGCCAATTGTACCGGTATTAGCTGATGTTACCGGCGAATGCTCAGCCACCGTGGTGGCTCCGACCACTACAGATAATTGTGCGGGAACAATTGTGGGAACAACAACCGATTCGTTGACTTATTCAACTCAGGGCATCCATATCATTCATTGGAGTTTTGATGACGGACATGGCAACGTTTCTGCAGCAACTCAAAAAGTAATTGTTAAAGATGATATTGCACCGGTTGTTGCTGTACATAATATTACTGTTCAACTGGATTCAAGCGGTATTGCCGACGTTACACCGGCCCAGATCAATAATGGATCGACCGATAATTGCGGGATTGCTACCTATCAACTCAGCAAAGCCACATTTGATTGTTCGAATGTAGGCGATAATACCGTAACTTTAACCGTAACCGATATTCATGGCAATGTATCAACCGGAGTGGCTACGGTAACGGTACAGGACCAGGTTGCACCTACCGTGCTGACGAAAAATATATCGGTAACCCTGGTTAATGGAGCAGCATCAATTACAGCAGACCAAATTGACAACGGCAGCCGCGACAACTGCGGCATTAAATCGTTAAGCGTTTTGCCTGCTACATTTAGCTGCGGCCAATACGGTGCCAATACCGTTACCCTCACCGCTGTGGATATTCATGGCAATTCATCCAGCGCAACCGCCGTAGTAACGGTTAACGGCATAGCGCCAAATCCGGTTATTACCATTAGCCGTACCGACAATACCTATACCGGTTTGCCATCCAATACTATAGCGCTGGGTTATGGTGCACAAAATGTTACCTTGACGGCCAGCAACAGCACGTCTGCCGCTGCTGCAAGCAGGTATCAATGGTCGCCGGCTGCAGGTTTGAGCAGCACCACGGTTGCTAATCCGGTATTTACGCCAACTGCGGCAGGTACTTACAGCTTCAATGTAATAGTTACCAACGAGTTTGGCTGCACGGCTACCTCCTCGGTCATTATTTTAGTTACCGATGTACGCTGTGGCAATAAAGTAATTGTTTGCCATAAAACCGGCAGCAGTACAAACCCGAACGTTGAATTGTGTATCAGTGCCAACGCTGTTGATGCCCATTTGAAAGGCGGCGATAAATTGGGTAGTTGCAGTACTATTACAACCAATGAGGTTGGAACAGGCGCCAGTGTTTCACCTGCCAACACTGCAACAGCAAATGAATCGCCAGTAGCTGCTAAACTAATGGCTTATCCAAATCCGTTTGGTAAGAAAACCACCATTAACTTCTCAGTACCGAAGGCAGAAGATAACATTATCGTAGAGGTTTTCAATCTGCGCGGAGTTAAGGTAGCTACTTTATACACCGGTAAAATTGAAGCAGGAAAAACTAATTCAATACCTTTTGATGGTTCGGCTTTACCTGCCGGGATATATGTTGTGCGGTTAACAACCAATCTTTCCGGTATTCAAACATTTAAAATGATTATGGCCGAATAATCATCAGAAAAATTAATTGAGTTAAAGCCCCGTCCCGGATAAGGAGGGCACTGAAAAAGTCCTTTAGGACAACGGGGTTGAAAATTTAGGTTTTCAACCCCGTTTTTTGTATCTTAAAGTGTCGAAAGAAAAACACCAAGATGCTCGCCCAACAACAACAAATCCA